>MDTB01154357.1_pt1 | contig 10220 bp, 9 predicted proteins | sample 811161 | NCBI WGS metagenome assembly MDTB01 (sample SAMN05326650, study PRJNA326480) | marine metagenome | isolation source: seawater | place: Mediterranean Sea | collected 2009
AAGAATTAATTACTAAAATTGTAAATAAGAAAAATAGCCAATCTTGTAATAAACTTGGTCGTAAAGTAATATTTCTTAGATAGGCTGCAAATCCACATATCAAAAGATAATTTAAACTGCTAACTCCCAATGGTAAGCCAACAACTGTGTCATTAATTAATCCTGCAATAAAAATATAACCATAGCCCAAACTTTCACTTCTTTTTAAGCTCCAATAAAAAATTAAAATAAATGTGAAATTAAAAGAAAAAAAATTTGAATAATTCATATCAAATTCGTTTAATACTGAAATAAATAAAATTATTATTGGTGCAAGCTCTAATAATCTTTTAATTATTCCTGATTTGGCATAACTATCACTCATTATTCATTATCCATTTGTTTTTCTTTGTAAGATAAAACTTTAATATAACTAAGTTGTGAAAAGTCTGAAAAAAAATTAATATAATATCTGCTATCTTCATCATTACTTTCCTCTCTTTCATAAATTTTACCTATAGGAATTCCAGCTTTAAAAAGCCCTCCCATACCTGACGTATAAACCGTGCTACCATCGGTGAATTTCTTATTTTCTATTGAATATTGAATAATTCCAATATCTTCCCCTGTTCCTGTCAAAATTGATTGGATACTGTCCGGCTCGATTATAACTGGAATTTTACTATTTAAATCTGTCAATAATAAAACTCTTGATGTTGAAAAGTTCACCTCTACAACTTTACCAACTAAATAATCATCGTTTAAAATTGCCATTCCTTTCTCAATATTATTTTTACTACCCTTATTTATTATTATTGATCTTAAAAATGGACTTTTTTTATCTATTAAAACTTTTGCCACCTGTTCCTCTGATGAATATCTTGTGTCTTCTAAAATTTTTTTTAATCTATCATTTTCGGATGTTAAAAAATTTATATTATAATTTTTCGACTTTAATTCTTTTAATTCCTCTTTTGTGGCTTCGTGTTGACTATAAAGTTTAAAATGATCAATAATTGAATTGAATGAATATTTAATGTATTTTTCAGGGACCGATACTATAAAAGAACTTCTATAAATTACTTCATTTAAAGAAATTTTTAAATAATCTATGCCTTTAAAATTATACTTTCCCAAAGTAATTAAAATTAATGAAAAAAATAAAAGTCCTAAAAGAGAAAATCTTTGTTTGTTGCCTTTTTTTAAGAAAGCTGATCGTATAGCTATTACAAAGTCATCCCTGCTTGGTTGCATTTTTTATCTTAGTACTCAGAAAGCATAGTATTAAAGGTTTCTTCCTGTTCTAAAGCTTTACCAGTTCCAATCGCAACACATGCTAAAGGATCATCTGCTATATGCACAGGAAGACCAGTTTCTTTAGAAAATCTTTTATCAATATTTTTAAGTAATGCTCCACCACCAGTTAATGTAAGACCCATGTCTACTAAATCTGCAGATAATTCTGGTGGAGTATTTTCTAATGCATCTTTAATACCGTTTACCATTTCTTTTAATATAATGCTCAATGCTTCCGAAGTATCTTCTTCAGTTATACTAACTTCTTTTGGTGTTCCTGATCTAATATCTCTTCCTTTAACAGGAAATGTATTATTGTTTGAAGGTATTGCAGTTCCAATTTCTTTTTTAATTTTTTCTGCAGTAGTATCACCAATCATTAAGTTATATTCTTTTCTCATATAATTAATCAAGGCATGGTCCATAGCATCACCAGCAACTCTCAATGATCTTGAATAAACTACTCCACCCAATGACATAACTGCAATTTCTGTAGTTCCTCCTCCTATATCAACAACCATTGAACCAGTAGCTTCGGAAATTGGAAGCCCGGCTCCTATAGCTGCAGCAATAGGTTCTTCGATTAATTGAACTCTTCTCGCACCTGCTGCAAGAGCACTGTCTTGAATCGCTTTTCTTTCAACTGGAGTTGAACCAGTTGGCACACAAATTAAAATTCGTGGATTTGCAAAAGTACTTCTTTTATGAACTTTTTTAATAAAATGTTTTATCATTTCTTCTGTAACAATAAAATCTGCTATCACACCATCTCTAAGAGGTCTTATTGCACTAATATTTCCGGGCGTTCGTCCAAGCATAGTTTTTGCCTCATCTCCAACTGCTAAAACTGATTTTTTTCCTTTGTCTTCGACTACTGCAACAACGGATGGCTCATTTAGTACAACCCCTTGTCCCTTAAGTACAACTAAAGTATTTGCTGTTCCTAAATCTATAGCCATATCTTGGCTCCAAATTTTTGTTAAATTATCTAAAAACTTAACCATTCTATATCCCTTTCACTTTTTGTGTTTCATACTCCATTGGAGCTGTTTTTTTTCTTTTAATAATCATCTTGTTTAGTGCACCTAAATAAGCATTTGCTGATGCAACCAATGTATCAGTATCCGCTGCTTGTCCAACAGTTGTTTTTCCATTTTCCTCAATTCGGACACTTACAGTTGCTTGAGCATCAGTTCCTTCTGTTACTGCATGAACTTGGTAAAGCTGAAGCTTAACATCATGAGGATATAAAGTTTTAATACATTTAAAAATAGCATCTACAGGACCATCTCCTGTTTCAGAAGCTTTTTTTAACTCACCGTTAACATCTAATGTCATATCAGCTTTTTGAGGTTCTCCCGTACCAGCAAAAACCTTTAATGATTTCAAATTAATAACATTTTTATCTTGAATTAAACTGTCATCTACTAACGCAGAAATATCTTCGTCGTAAATATGTTTCTTTTTATCTGCTAAAATTTTAAACTTTCCAAAAGCTGTTTGAATAACATCATCAGTCACATTTGCATAACCTAGGTCCATTAATTTATCTTTAAATGCATGTCTCCCTGAATGTTTTCCCATAACCAAAGAAGTTTTTTTAACACCCACACTTTCAGGTGTCATTATTTCATAGGTATTTCTATTTTTAAGCATTCCATCTTGATGGATACCAGACTCATGTGCAAAAGCATTCTTGCCAACTATAGCTTTATTAAATTGAACTGGAAAACCTGTTGCATTTGAAACAACTTTAGAAGCCTTACTAATTAACTCAGTTTTAATTCCTGTAGTATATGGCATCAAATCATTTCGAGTCCTTATTGCCATTACTACTTCCTCTAATGCTGCATTTCCTGCTCTTTCACCAATTCCATTTATTGTACATTCTATTTGTCTTGCTCCAGCTTGTACGCCAGCTAAAGAATTTGCTACAGCTAATCCTAAATCATTGTGACAATGTGTAGATAATATTGCTTGATCAATGTTTGGTACTTTATTTTTTAATGTAGTTATAATTTTAGTAAATTCAGATGGAACTGTATAACCTACAGTATCAGGAATATTAATTGTTTTTGCTCCTGATTTAATAGCAAGTTCAACAGTTTTACACATATAATCCATATCAGTTCTTGTTCCATCTTCACAAGACCATTCAACATCATCTGTCAAATTTCTGGCGTATGAAACACTCTCTTTAATTGCGTCTAGAACTTTTTCTGGAGCCATATTAAGTTTATGTTTCATGTGTAAAGCACTAGTTGAAATAAATGTATGTATTCTAAATCTTGGCGCTGCTTTTAATGCCTCATGACAAGCGTCGATATCCTTTTTTGTAGCTCTTGATAGCCCACATGGAATTGATTTTTTTAAAATTTTACTAATAGCTGATACAGCTTCAAAATCACCTGGTGAAGCTATAGGAAATCCAGCTTCAATTATATCAACACCCAATTCGTCAAATACCCTAGAAATTTGAATTTTTTCCTCAAGACTCATAGATGCACCTGGTGACTGTTCACCATCGCGCATTGTAGTATCAAATATAATTACTCTATTTTTATCACTCATAATCAAAAAATTTTTGAAATAATATAATACAATCTATAATAGAGATTGCAAAATAATTAGTAAAATTTTGATTATATGAGTCTTTTTTTAACTTTTATCGCTATCTATTAATTTCTTTTTACCAATCCATGGCATCATATCTCTTAATTTAGCCCCAACAGTTTCGATAGAATGATCTGCTAAATCTTTTCTTGTTTTTAAAAAATTTTTTTGACCATTTTTACATTCTTCCATCCACTGTTTTGTAAATTTTCCAGACTGAATATCGTTTAATACTTCTTTCATTCTTTGCTTTGTCTCATCTTTTTTTATAATTCTTGGACCAGAAACATACTCACCATATTCTGCTGTATTTGAAATTGAATAATTCATATTAGCGATTCCACCTTCATAAATTAAATCAACTATTAATTTTACTTCATGTAAACATTCAAAATAGGCCATCTCTGGTTCGTAGCCTGCTTCAACTAATGTTTCATACCCATTTTTAATTAATTCTACTAACCCACCACAAAGAACTGTTTGTTCTCCAAATAGATCTGTCTCACATTCATCTTTAAATGTTGTTTCTATAATTCCAGATTTTCCTCCACCAATTGCTGACGCATATGATAATGCTAGATCTCTTGCGGCACCAGTTCCATCTTGGTGAACCGCCATTAAACAAGGCACTCCACCTCCCTTTTCATACTCGCTTCTAACTAAATGACCTGGTCCTTTTGGAGCAACCATAAATACGTCTAAATCTTTTCTTGCATCAATAAGTTTGTAATGAATGTTTAAACCATGTGCAAATGCTAAACTAGTTCCAGATTTTATTCTTTGTTCAATATGATTTTTATAAATTGTTGCTTGTAATTCATCTGGAGTAAGTATCATTGCCACATCAGCCCATTCTGCAGCATCAGATAAATTCATTACTCTTAATCCTTTTGACTCAGCTTTTGATTTACTTTGAGATCCATCTCGTAAAGCAACAACAACTTCTTTCACGCCACTGTCTTTTAAATTTAGTGCATGAGCATGCCCTTGACTTCCATACCCAAATATTGCAATTTTTTTATTCTTTATCAAATTTACATCTGCATCTTTTTCATAAAACATTTTCATTTTTATCTCCTATTAATTATTGAATATATCTGCGCCTCTTGTCATTGCAACCGCTCCAGTTCTTGAGGCACTAACTAAACCGAAAGGCTTCAAATTTTTACTCACTTTATCTATTTCTCTTCTTAAAGCTGTTATTTGTACTACTACAGATTTATTTGATTTATCTAATATAACTGGATTATATTTTTTACAAGCTTTTAAAGCTTTCTTAATTTTAATATTATTTGCAACAATTTTTAATAATGCCATTTCTTTAAAAATAACTTTTTTATCTTCTCTTTTAAAGTCAGCAACTTTATGAACAGGAACAAGCTTTTTTAATTGCAATTTAATTTGATCTATTACTTGAGGAGTTCCTGTTGTTACAATCGTAATTCTGGAAAGATTTTTTTTAGAATCAATCTCAGCTACCGCAAGTGACTCTATGTTATAACCTCTTCCAGAAAACAAACCTACTACCCTTGCAAGTACACCAGCTTCATTATCTACCCATACAACAATTATATGGGTGTCTAATTTTCCTTGTTTACTTGGAGTACTGTATGCTGATTTGGATTTTGTCATTATTAAACTAATGTTTTTCCTTTACCAGTTATTTTATTTTCATCTTGGTCTTTTGGGCCTAAAAGCATCTGATTATGTGGTTTTCCTGATGGAATCATTGGAAAACAATTTTCATGTGGGTCAACATTACAATCAAAAATTACTGGTTTATCAATATTAATCATCTCTTTTATCTTATCATCTAATTCATTAGGATTTTTTGCTCTAATTCCTACACAACCATAAGCCTCTGCTAATTTTACAAAATCTGGTAATGCTGCAGAATAGCTTTCGGAGTAGTTTTTTTCATGTAAAAGTTCTTGCCATTGTCTAACCATTCCCATGTATTCATTATTTAAAATAAATATTTTTATAGGTAAGTTGTATTGAACAGCAGTCGACATCTCTTGAATAGTCATTAAAACTGAAGCTTCACCAGCTATATCAACAACTAATTTTTTTGGATGTGCAATTTGGACTCCTACTGCTGCTGGCAATCCATATCCCATTGTACCAAGTCCCCCAGATGTCATCCATCTATTTGGTTTATTAAATTTATAATGCTGAGCAGCCCACATTTGATGTTGTCCGACTTCGGTCGTTATATAAGTATCTCTATCTTTTGTTAATTCATAGAGTCTTTGAACTGCGTACTGAGGTTTTATCACTTCACTACTATTAATAAAGTTTAATGATTTTTTAGTTCTCCACTTCTGAATTTTTTCCCACCAATTAGATATTTTCTGTTTATTAGATTTTACTAAATTAAAATTTTTCTTTTTTAAAGTTTTGTTTATTGACCCAATAACATCAGCAACATCACCCACGACAGCCAAATCTACTTTTACAATTTTATTTATTGATGATGGGTCTATATCAATATGTATTTTTTTTGACTTAGGAGAAAATTCATCAATTTTTCCTGTGATACGATCGTCAAATCTAGCACCAATATTTATTAGCAAATCACAATCATGCATTGCATTATTTGCCTCATAGGTTCCATGCATTCCTAACATTCCTAAAAATTGATTATCATCTCCTGGAAAAGCTCCCAGTCCTTGCAAAGTAGATGTGATTGGAAACCCTGTTAAAGATACGAGTTCTCTCAAATGATCGCTAGCTTTTGGTCCTGAGTTAATTACTCCACCTCCAGAATAAAAAATAGGCTTAGTTGCCTTGCTCATTAAATCTATTAATTTATCTATATCATTTTGATTAAACCTATTAATAATTTTTCCATTTAATTTTTTTTCTTTTTTTATTTTTGAATACTTAGTCTTTGCAAATTGAATATCTTTTGGAATATCCACTAATACTGGTCCAGGTCTGCCACTTGTTGCAACTTTAAATGCTTCATGCATTATTTTTGGAAGATCATTAATATCTTTTACTAACCAATTATGTTTTGTACATGGACGAGTTATTCCAGTTGTATCACATTCTTGAAAAGCATCTGTTCCTATTAAATGTGTTGGCACCTGTCCTGAAATACAAACTAGTGGAACCGAATCCATGTAAGCATCTGTTAAAGCTGTAACGACATTTGTTGCACCTGGTCCAGATGTAACTAACACAACTCCTGGTTTTCCAGACGATCTTGCATAACCTTCGGCTGCATGGCCTGCTCCCTGTTCATGTCTAACTAAAATATGTTTTATTGATGAATGATTTTTTAACTCATCATATATTGGAAGCACTGCACCTCCAGGATAACCAAAAATATATTCTACTTTTTGATCCTCTAAACACTTAAATACGATTTCTGCTCCTGAATATAAATTACCCATTTTGGCAATCTATCGGACTTTATATTAATTGGTCAAGTTTAAGAGTTTATTTATTTATTTTTTTTATCAAGCTAAAGATTTCATCCTGGCTAATTTTATTCCAAGATGTCATCCTGCTTCTTGCCCAAGTAGCTTGTCTTTTGGCGTATTGTCTTGTTCTAATTGATATTAATGCCTCAACCTCTTCTAAAGTCATTTGATTTTTTAGGTATTGTTTTAATTCATTTATGCCAATTACCTTATTGACGCTACTATCTTTTTTAATTTTGTACGTAATAAACCTTTTAACTTCTTTAATCACACCAATTTGAAGCATCTTTGAAGTTCTTAGTGATATTCTTTTAATTAATTTAGGACGGTTAAAATCTAAATAGATCTTTAAAAATTCATTTTCATTATACATTGACTTGGTTTTTTTTAACCAATCATACATAGATATTTTAGTCTGATATTTAATTTCAAAAGCTCTAATTGATCTTTGCACGTCACTAGGATCAAATTTACCTTTAATTTTATTATCTAATTTTAATACTCTTTTATAAAACTTTTTTTGTCCTTCTTTTTTTTGAATTAATCTAACTTTTTTTCTAATTTTAAGTGGAATTTTTGGAATTTTTACTAAACCATTGATTAAAGATTGAAAATATAGTCCAGTTCCACCAACTAAAATAGGTGTTTTATTTTTTTTTCTAATTTCTTTAATTTTTTGATTAACTAGTTTTAACCAATTACCAACTGAAAAACTTTTGTTAACATCAATTATGCCGTATAAATGATGTTTTATATTTGCTTCATCTTTTTTATTTGGTCTTGCAGTCAAAATTTTTAATTGTCTATAAACTTGCATGCTATCTGCATTTATTATTTCGCCATCTATTTTTTTTGCAAGTTTAACTGCAAGATTTGATTTTCCTGATGCTGTTGGTCCGTAAATTAAAATGATTTTGGACAAATAGTCCATTATTAGTCTAGCTTAACACCAATATATCTTCTTTGGTTTTGGTTGTTATATATTGCTATTAACATTGTTTTTTCTTTTGAGTTAATAGTTTGATTAACTATCCTTTGTAAGTCTTGAGGTACATTTATTTTCTTCTTTTGTGCTTCCACAATTATATTATTAACATTTAGATAATTTATAGGACTTTCAGGTTCAATATTGGTTATAATTAGGCCTGAAGTATTTTTTGGTAATTTTCTGTTTTCAATATCTTTTGTTGTTAATTTTCTAACACTTATCTTCAAGTGTTTAATTGTCGTTATTTCTTTTTTTGGTTCTTTTTTTTCAACTTTAAAATCTTCTGATGTTTCTAATCTTCCTAACTTAATTTTTTTATTAATTTCTTTTTTATTCCTCCAAATTTTAACACTTACTGTTTTTCCAACATCAGTTTGAGCAACTATTTTTGGTAATTCTTTCATTTCTTTTATTGGCTTACCATCAAATTCTAAAATTATATCTCCCGATATAATTCCAGCCTTATCTGAGGGACTATTTTTTGCAACACTTGCAACAAGTGCTCCCTTTGGCTCATCTAATTTTTCAACATTTGCAATTTCTTCTGTAACTATTTGAATTCTAACTCCTAGCCATCCTCTTTTAGTTTCTCCATACTTAATCAATTGATCAATAACTTTTTTTGCACTATTAGATGGAATAGAAAATCCTATTCCGATAGAACCTGATTGACCTAAAATTGCTGTATTAATTCCAATTACATCTCCATTCATATCAAATAAAGGACCACCCGAATTTCCCTGATTAATGGATGCATCAGTTTGAATATAATCTTCATATCTAGACAAACCTATAGATCTGTTTCTTGCTGAAATAATCCCTGATGTGACAGTACCACCTAATCCAAATGGATTACCTATGGCTATAACCCAATCACCAATTCTCGATTTATCTGAGTCACCAAACTTAACAGGAGTAAACTTTTCATCTGATTGAATTTCTAATACTGCAATATCTGATAGTGGATCTGCTCCTATTACTTTCGCTTTATATTCTTTGTCACCATCAACTCTAACCAAGATATCATCTGCACCTTGGATAACATGATTATTAGTAATAACCGTTCCTTTTACATCTATTATAAAACCTGATCCAAGAGCACTGGCCTTTCTTTTTTGGGGAGCATCAAATTCCTTAAACATATCCTCAAAAGGTGAGCCTGGAGGAAATTGAAAAGGGAATGGATTTGAATTAGTCACCACAGTTTGGGTTGTTGATATATTGACCACTGATGGCATTAATTTCTCTGCTAAATCTGCAAAAGACTCAGGTATTCCTTCTGCCTTAACAAGATAAGAAAAATTTAATAATAAAAAAGATATAATTAGTAATTTAATTTTTTTCATTCTAACTCTTAATATACCAAATAATTATAAATCCAATTAAAGCAAAAATTAAACCACCAGTTCTCAATTGAGAATTTTTGATTAATTCTATTTTTTTTAACATATTTTTCATTTTTGATGGAAATAAGGCATAAAAAATTCCCTCTATAAAAAGAAAAAGTCCAAAAGCTATAACTAGCTCATCCATAAAAATATTTATAATTTATTGAGATTTTGGTTTTATATTTCCAAAAAATTTAAAGAATTCACTATCTGGAGATAATATTAATGAAGTATCTCCACCTATAAGTGCTTTTTCATAGGCTTGCATAGCTCTATAAAAGGCAAAAAATTCTGCATCTCTTCCAAATGCATCTGCAAAAATTTTATTTCTTTGGCCATCTCCTTCACCCTTCATAATTTCAGAGTCTTTGTTAGCATTAGCTAATATCACAGATACTTCCTTGTCAGCGGTTGATGTTATTGTTACAGCCATTTCAGCACCTTTTGCTCTGAATTCTTTTGCCTCTCTTTCCCTTTCAGTTTGCATTCTTCTATAAATAGCTTCACTGTTTGCCTGAGGTAAAT
>MDTB01032658.1_pt1 | contig 10219 bp, 7 predicted proteins | sample 811161 | NCBI WGS metagenome assembly MDTB01 (sample SAMN05326650, study PRJNA326480) | marine metagenome | isolation source: seawater | place: Mediterranean Sea | collected 2009
AGATTCCAAAGGTTGCATTTAAATACCTAAGTCTTATTTCATTTGTTAAATTTTTTCTATTTCTATTATTTTTATCAAAAAAACTGTACGCCCAACCTTCATTGCTTTCAATAAAATTATGATTTACTGCCCAATAAGTACTATCTCCCCAATCACCGTCATATGCATGCACCAAATCAGTTTCAGTGTATGCAGATATCGCTGTTATATCTATTTTATCCAGAAATCTTAATTCACTTCTAAGTGAGAAACCTTTAGTAAATTGACTATCTTCACCAGTCGAGTCTGTGTAAGTATTATAACTTTGATTATTATCTGGTGACCATACGTCATATCCGTTTGCAAAATTTGCATAAATAAATGTTCCTAAAAACCTAATATCCTCTGAGATGAATAATTTTGCTTTTAAGCGATTAAAAGATTCCTCTCTTTTATTTGAGTTAGGTATGTTTAAACTTTTATTTTTCCTGAAACCATCCGAATAATTATAAGCGCCAGATACTCTAAGACTTAAATTTTTAAATGGTTTAAAGTTAACCATAGAACTAATACTTCTTAAATTATCCGACCCAACGTTTAAAGAGGTTTTTAAATCAAATTTATCCGCAGGATTATTTGACTTAATCGATATCAATCCACCTATTGCATTAGAACCAAAAATAGTAGATTGAGGTCCTTTATAAATCTCAATTTGATTTAGATCAAACAAATGCCCTAACATACCTAAACCGCTTAAATCCATATCATCAAGGCTAAATCCAATAGAAAAATTAGGTGGACCTTCTCCAAAAAAGTTACTTCTTTCGCCGATACCTCTTATTTGAAAATACCTTGGTCTACTAGAGCCGCCAGCCCAATTGATATTAGGAACTTCATCTAGTAAAGTTTGTAAATGAATATCTGCTCCTTGTCTAATCTTATCTTCGGTGAAAACAGATATACTTTTAGCGGTTTGAAGTAAACTTTTATCATACAACTCTGCACTGACAATTATTCTTTCTACTTCAATTATCTTAGGAATCAAGTAAAATTCAAAGTTTTTGTTTAAAATTTGATAAAATTCATTTCTATCTAATATTAATTCTTCGTAACCAATATGTGAGAATTGTATTTTATCCATAATATCCTCATTGATATCAAATTTACCATTACTGTCAGATATTACACCCTTATCATTAAATGATATATTGACACCTGGAAGTGGTTTTTTATTGGTACCATCTTTTACGGTAGCTACTATATTTTCACTCTGGGACGATAGAATACAGAATAATAAAAAGAAGGTTGTTGGATGATATTTATAAATCATTTTAGATCCCTACGCTGGCATTATCCAGATCAGGTCAAAGGGTATGTTCTCAGCTATTCGATCTGGTTTAGAATAGCACCCCTGACTGTGAAAAAGTTATGAATTATAACCTCTTTTCCAAAATGGTTTTGTATTATATTTAAACAACCATATTCAGATCATATAAATATATAAAGCTTTAAATGTCAAGAAATAAACCAGAGATCACACCAAAGGCAATTTTGTTGGGTATTTTTTTGTCAATGGTACTAGCTGCAGCAAATGCTTATTTGGGATTGTTTGCAGGTATGACAGTAAGTGCTTCAATTCCTGCTGCTGTTATATCCATGGCTATTTTAAAGCAATTTCGCAATTCAAATATATTAGAAAATAATATTGTTCAGACTGCAGCTTCCGCAGGAGAAAGCCTCGCAGCTGGAGTCATTTTCACATTACCTGCATTAGTTTTAATGGGCTACTGGGAAAATGGATTTAACTATTTTGAAGTTGCAAAAATTTCAGCTATTGGAGGTGTAATAGGTGTTCTTTTTACAGTTCCACTTCGAAGAGCTTTAATATTAAAAGCAAAATTAAAATACCCTGAAGGTGTTGCTACAGCCGCTATATTAGAAGCTGGAATGAAAAAAGAGCCAGATTCGGACTCCCGAGGTGAGGGTAATGTTAAAACAATAATTTCTTCATCTATTCTAGGAGGTTTTTTGAAGTTTTTAGGAGAAGGTTTAGGAATGTGGAAAGGTTCCGTTACGATAGGAACTGTAGCAACTACTGCAAGAGCAGGAAATATTCTTGGAAGTTCCATATTCAGTATCGGAACATATCTCTCACCCTCACTTATTTCAGTTGGTTATATTGTAGGGAGAGATATTGGAATCCTCGTTGTCTCTGGAGGCCTTTTTTCATGGCTTATTGCAATACCAATGTATTCAGCTTACCATGGCTTTGATGGGGATCCGCTGGATGCTGCGGGTAATATTTGGAATTCGCAAATTAGATATTTGGGCATAGGAGCAATGGTTATTGGTGGACTTTGGTCTTTAGTTGATTTATTTAAACCAATGATGGAAGGAATTAAAGCAAGCTTAGATTCGCTAGGTAAATATAAAATATCAACAGAACAACCATTAGAGGAAAAAGACTTTCCTATAAACTATGTTGGTTTTGGATTGTTAATCTTAATGCTACCAGTTTTTATGATCTACTTTGACATAATTGATAATTTTAAGATTTCAATATTTATAACAATTGTAATGATGATTTTTGGTTTCTTATTTTCTGCGGTCGCAGCGTATATGGCTGGGATAGTTGGTTCCTCAAACAACCCAATATCGGGTGTGACAATTGCTACAATATTATTTTCATCTTTTCTTCTTTTATTACTTTTAGGAAAAGAATCTTCCGTTGGAGCATCTGCGGCTATAATGATTGGTGCAGTAGTCTGCTGTGCAGCCGCAATAGGTGGAGATAATTTGCAAGATTTAAAAACTGGTCATATTGTAGGTGCAACTCCTTGGAAACAACAAGTAATGCAGATTATTGGAACCGTAAGTTCTGCTATGGTTCTTGGACTTGTTCTAGATATACTTCATACCGCATATACTATAGGGTCTCCAACCCTTTCAGCTCCTCAAGCAACATTAATGAAATCAGTTGCTAAAGGGGTTTTTAATGGCAATTTACCATGGCTAATGGTTGGATTAGGAGCAATTATAGGCATTATAATAATACTTATTGACATAAGACAAAAAAATATTGGTTCTAGTTTTAGAGTTCCAATCCTAGCTGTTGCTGTAGGGATTTACCTACCTATTGAACTGACAATTCCTATATTTGCTGGAGGAATGATGTCATACATAAGTGATTTATACGGGTCAAACCAAAACTCAAAAAAACGTGGATTACTAATCGCCTCTGGCCTTATCACTGGTGAGGCTCTTATTGGTATTAGTGTTGCATTACCAATTTTTTTAAGTGGAGAAAAAAATTGGTGGCCTCAGATTACTGGATTTGAATTCTTAGGCCCAATTCTTTTTTTATTTGTAATCATTTGGTTTTATAAAAGTATCGTAAGATAGTTTTTATTTTTTTATAACCGTTATTTTCTCCATTTTATTTGAACCATTTTCTCCATAGATAGCTAATAAATAAACACCGCTAGATACATAATCACCTTCCGTATCTTTTCCATCCCAAATTAATTGATCACCATCAATATTTATTCCTTGCGAATTAATTTTTCTTATAATTTTACCATCTAAAGTCATTACTAACATTGATGAATTATAGGCTAACTCACTTACTATCATATAATTTGAAGATGGAATATAAAAAGGACTTGGGTATATCTTAAGATTACTATAATTATCTTTTGGTTCTCCAAAAGGGATTCTCAGACAATTGATACCTTGATTTGTAGCGATATAGACTAAATTATTTTTTGGATCAAAATCAACATCTCTGATTTCATCAGATAATAAAAAACTATTCGAAGTCCTTATACCATTTATATCTGGCCAATAAGATGTGTTTTCAAGTAAAACATGAATCCCTTGGGAGTTAGAATATGTCCATATATTACCTAAATGATCAATTTCAATTCCTGAACCACTTCCAAATGAAATATTTGGGTAAAATGGATATGGACTTTGGCGAGAAATTGGACTAGTACTTTCATTGATATCATAATAACTAAGACCAGTTGGAGTCAAAAAGTATAATCGATTATTCTTCCCCATTCTAAGCGACCAAACTGTCTCATCAAACTTAACAACCTTATAACTAAATAAATTTGTTGTTGAAGGGTCTCCGTCAAAACTAATATAGCTTATTCCTCCATTAGGATAAATACCTAAGTTTGCTTCTTCTGCCTGAAAAGAAGAGAACCATACTCTATTCCATGAATCAAAATCTATTGATATTGTAGATTGACTTATTTTTATATTTTGATGTGATGATTTAAAATGGTTCCAATCTCCTGCTAAAGACCGTACGTGAAGAGGTTCATTTCCATTTATACAGTATGGATTAGCAACCCACATATTATTATACTTATCAAAATTAATATCTAATACAACCTGAAATGGCACTGAATTACTAGATGTTGTAAAATAACTCAAATATGTTGTATCGATAACGGATATATAATGCGGGTTGTCAATATCAATTATAATTATTCCTCCACTTGACCTAGAGGGATTACTTTGGTTGACACGCGATCCTCTTATAGAACAATATATCAAACCATTGGGACCCTCTTCTATATCTGCAATATACTCTCCAAAATCGTATGGTACTGTATCAGCAATAAATACATCATAGTCATAGGTTGTATTAATAATATTTGTATTCTCTTTTTTGATTTCTAAAATATTTCTCCATCCATCTCCATTATAAATAGATAAACCTTCACCGCTACCACCAACGATTCTTCCATCTTTCAATACTTCAATAGCAGAAAAATTATTAGAGACTGGTGCATTTGGAATAAAATGTTGTACTATTCTATCATTATCAATTATCAAAATTCCATGGTCGGTTCCAACATATATGCTGTCATGCCTTTCAACAATACTTTTAGCATCGAAATTATTATGGATTTGGTAATCTTGATCTTTATCCCGTAAATATAAATTTTTTCCATCTATAATAATGAAACCATTATTTGTATTATAGATTTTATTTATCTCTGATAATTGAAACCCGAATTGAACAATTTCAAATCCTTCACTACCATCGATATGATTGAATATTTCATCGTCGGTTGTAAACTTTAGTGTATCTTCGACAAACTCCATTGAAGATATATTTGAATCAAAATTTTGGAAAAGTGGACTCCAGTTATATGGGTCCTTCATGTTATCTGATATCTTAGAAAAAAATATACCAATGTTCGTACCAACATAAGCAATAGAGTCAGAAGTTTCAAAACAGTTTATATTCCCTATAATTTGAGGATAGTTTTTATAACTGTCTACATACTTCCAATTATCATCTTTATAAAATTTCATAAGGCCATTATCTTGACCGCTTTTGAATAGAACCCAACAATATTGCTCTTTAACTTTGATATCTAAAATTTCTGTTAAACCAAAATCAAAAACATTGATTGAATTTTTAATTTTCGGATCATAAACCTGCAAAAACCCGTATGGATAATTCCCTCCGATCCACAAATTAGAATCTAAATCATAATCTATCGATGAGATATTTACACCTTCTAACCCATCTACAGTTGTATAGGTTGAATAACCATTTTTATCCAAAATAAAAAGTCCTCCCTCCGTTGCAGAAAAAAGAATATCATCTAAAAATAATATATCATTATTTTTTAATGGTGAAGTGAAAGATACCCACTGACCATTATTAACTTGACTCTGAATTTTTGATAAAAAAATTAAAAATAAGAAGAGAAGTTTGTGAAATTTTATAAAAGGTAATATGTTGTAGATCAAATTATTAGATCCATATAAAAAATTGTTAATCTTTTTCTTTTGTATAAACATTTATTTACCAATATTACGGATATGAAAGGATACATGATTATTTTATTTTTAGTAAGCTTTTGTTTTTCTCAAAAAAAAGTTCCATTTGATATTGATGTAAGGCCTAGAGTTATTGATGGAGGTAAAATCTTAGTCAATGTTTCAGTAATTAATAATGTTGGCCGAGAAGTTGATTATCTTGAAGGGTTTATATCACAATTTTCTGGAGAAAACCAATTCATAGATGAAAAAAGGATGGTAATTCTATATAGCTATGAGTCCCCACTTAGAACAGGATATTCTTCATATAAATCTATTACTTATAAACTCGATAGCAATAAGCCATCTAATTTTGAGTTTAAGATATCTAAAGTAAAATTTTCAGGAGATAATCGTGTATTCGCCTGGCACATTAAATCTGGGTTTATTCGAATTGACTAGAGCTTTTGTTATTGTGTTTTAATGCTTTTTCTTCAAGAAGTTTACTATAGTTAAGAGTATCTAAATCCAGAGTTAAATCATTAATCCATTTTCTGGTTGAAAAAATGTAATTATTTATAGTTTCAATAGGAATTCTCTCAGCATACATATTTGAGATGATAATAGCATTAGGAACGGGGATATAGCTATTAAGTGGATCTTTGTAGAAATGGTCTAAATTTCTAATAAGCTCTCTGTTTGTTAGATAATCTACTGTCTCTGAAAATACATTATCTGCAATATTGTTATTTTCCGCCCAAACTCGCAAGTAACTGTATAATCTACCATCAAGAGTCCCATGTAAGTAAGCTGTTTTAATTTTAAAAACTAGTTCAGTATCATACTTAGCATCGTGAAGTATTTTATTCCAATCTAAACCATCCCAAAATAATTTATTTTCTTGGGGATATGAAAAATAAAATAAAAAGAAAATTCTAATAATGCTTTTAAAATACACAATGTAATATATTATGTTTTTAGGATTTATTTACTACTATTGTTTTTACGTTTACAAATTCAAGAAAACCGTTAATTGATAATTCTCTTCCGAATCCAGATTCTTTTATTCCACCAAATGGCAACGCGGGATCAGATTTAACAAAATCATTTATATAGCACATACCAACATTAAGATCATTGATCGCGATTTTTCTCGCTTTTTCAGTATTTTTACTGAAGATTGAAGCACCCAATCCATAAGATGAATTGTTCGCCAATTGGACTGCTTCGGTTTCATTTCCAGCTTTTATAATTGTAAATACTGGACCAAAAACTTCCTCATCGAAAACTTCCATTCCTGGCATGACCTCGGACAATAATGTGATTGGATAATATGATCCTTTCCGTTTAGGTATTTCACCACCCAACAAAAGTCTTGCACCTTTTTTTACAGAATTTTTAACCTGTTTATGAACTTTTAATCTAGCTTTTTTTGAGACCATTGGTCCTAAATCAAAACTATCTTGAGAATTTCCTAGTTCTATTTTTTTAAGCCTCAAAATTAATCTTTTTAAGAATAAATCGTATATATCTGTTGTTACAATAATTCTTTTTACTGATATACAGCTCTGGCCTGCGTTAAGTAGCCTACCAGAAATACAAGAACTAATAGCCCTATTAATATCAGCATCAGATAATATAATAAAAGGATCACTTCCACCAAGTTCAAGCAATACTTTTTTTAGATGGGTTCCTGCCATTTTTGCAACGATACTTCCGGCTTTAGACCCACCTGTAAATGAAACCGCGGATACTGATTTATGTTTTATCAATTTGGTTGTTTTATTATTGGATAAACGTAAATTTTGATAAATATTGGCAGGTGAATCTAATTGTGAAAACATTTCTTGAATATATTGAGCACATTTTTGGACATTCAAGGAATGTTTTAATAAAACTGTATTACCAGATAGTAAGGCCGGAATTATAAATCGAAACACTTGCCAAAAGGGAAAGTTCCAGGGCATAATACCAAGTATTATGCCTAAAGGTCTATATACAATCCTTTGATTTAAGCGGGTATTTTGTAAATTTTCAGTAACCAGATTTACAACATTATTTTTATAATAATCCAATAAAAATACACATTTTTCAATTTCTAAAATACCTTCTGTCATCGGTTTTCCCATTTCAGAAGCCATTGTAGAAGCATATACTTTTTTATTATTGTTTAAAATTAAATTTAATTTATCAAGGAACTTAATTCGTTCTTCTATTGAGTAAACCTTCCACTCTTCTTGGGCTATTAAAGATTGTTTTATTTTTATATTCTTTTGAAAATCATCATGGAAATTAAATGAATGAATAATTCTATCATCCAAAGGGCTAATTGATGAGAAATCTTTCAAATTTGAATATTATTTTTTTTAAAAATAATTTTGCTAGCTTTTGAATTTAGGATTAAAGTATTCTCTATTTACTCTAAAAAGAGTTTCCTCTTTAGATTTAAGCTTCAAGTTTTTTAAAATAGATTTGAGATCTAATTTAGATTGATCCACATCTAATAACTTTACGAGTAAATTATGCCCTGTTTTTTCAGGTATTATTAATGATAGAAGTGTAATTATTACTAATTTGAAATCCTCTAAAAAGCTTTTTTTCTTTTTGTAATACCTATCTAGTGCAATTTTTATTTTCAAAATATCATCATATGGATTTTTATTTTCGATGAGTGACATTATTTCTGATTCATTTCTAAAAATTATAGATGAATATCCAGATAATCCAGGCTTTAAATCCCTCAAAAAATCAAAATTCCCTTCCACAACATATTCAGGAATTTCTGGCCTAGGACCAATAAATCTCATATCTCCAATTACAATATTAAAAAGTTGAGGAATCTCATCGAGTTTAGTTCCTCTTAAAAACCTACCCCATTTTGAAGTCTTAACCTCAACAGTATTTGCAAATAAATTATTAATCTTATTATCATGTTTAAGTGTTCTAAACTTATATATGTCAAACAGTTGAAAATCTTTACCAACTCTTTTTTGCCTAAATAAAATGGGTCTCCCTTGAATTAAAAATGATAAAAGTGTTATAAACAGAAAAAGAGGACTAAAAGTCAGAATTAATAAGAATGCTGTTGCTCTAGAAAAATAATCCATGCTTCAAAAATGAGAATTAATAATTAATAATCCAAGATAAAATAACATTCTAGTGATAAAAATCACTTAGTAGTTTAAAAAAATAATCTTAAATAATCTTAGGTCTGGAATTCCGAAAATAATTCTATAATCGATTGACATATATATTCTATTTCAAAATGTTTTAGTGAAGGATATATTGGTAGTGATATTATAGAATTAAATAATTTATTTGCATTTAAAAATTCATAATGTTTTAAATCATAATTATTTTTGTAATATGAGAGATGATGAATTGGCTTGTAGTGAACAGCTAGTCCAATGCCTTTCATGTTTAATTTTTGAATTATTTGATCCCGTGTTATCTTCCAACAGTTAATATTAATCCTGATAACAAATAAATGCCATGCATGCCCATTAACTTTTTTTGGTAGGATCAAACCCTCAACATTTGAAAGTAAAGATAAATATTTCTCAGCAATTAATTTTCTTTTATTATTCCAATTATTTACATTCTTAAACTGCCAAATACCAAAAGATGCAGCTAAGTCAGTTAAGTTATATTTATAACCTAATTCTGTAATATCATATTCCCAGTTACCATTATCTTTAAACCTATGCCATCCATCTTTAGTTATTCCATGGAGCGATAGTTTTTTGACCTTTTTTGCGATATCTCCATTATTTGTAGATACAGCACCACCTTCACCGCCAGTTGTAATATTCTTATTAGCGTAAAAAGAAAAAGCTGATGCGTAATCTGTATCTCCTATTTTTTTATTTTCATATTCAGTCTCTAAAGCATGTGCAGCATCATGCAGAATAAACAAGTTATATTTTTGAGCTAAAAAATTAATTTGATTTACATTAACTGGTTCACCCCCATAGTGCATAGGAAGAAAAGCTTTAATTTTATCATTTTTCTTTAATTGATCTTCAACCTTATTCAAATCAATTAAAAAACTATTTTCTTCACAATCAATTAGATTAGGTTTTAAGCCAAGGTATTCTCCACATTCGATAGTTGATGCAAAGGTTAATGTTGGAAGTAAAAATTCATCGCCTTTAGAAAAACCTTTTGCTAATAAAGAAAGATGTAGGCCTGCAGTGCATGAATTTAATAGTACCACAAAATCACATTTTAAATATCTTTTTAACTCATTCTCTAATTTTTTAACAACGCTTCCAGTTGTGAGCCATCCATTTTTCATAGATTCTGAATAAATAGTATCTAAGCTTCTTGGAAGATTTGGTTTATGAAATGGTATTTTCAAATTACTTTTAAAATATTAAAATAAATATTTAATCCTAGTGTGAAATTGAAACTTTTCTTCCTATGCACTATGGGGGTGAACCAGTTAATGTAA
>MDTB01055800.1_pt1 | contig 10219 bp, 7 predicted proteins | sample 811161 | NCBI WGS metagenome assembly MDTB01 (sample SAMN05326650, study PRJNA326480) | marine metagenome | isolation source: seawater | place: Mediterranean Sea | collected 2009
CAACTGGTGTTGGATTTATGAGATGAACTTTTTGGCCGTTTACATATCCAATACCTTTATCAACCTCTGCTATAAGTTTATTTGCGTTACCACCTTGATCTGTGTTATATCTTCCTAGATTATCATCTGTTTTTAAATGTTCTCTTATACGTATTGTAAAAGGCTCAGTTGCATAGTTACCATGAGTATCATGAAATTTTTGTGCAATATGTTTTCCTATATCAGAATACATACTATCTTTTACATTCTTTATTATAATACCATCTTTTAGTTCTGCTACTGTGAAAAATGTTTCAGTATTTGCTACACCAACAACTCTTGATTTTAATGTGGGAGTAAGTTTTAATCTATCAGCTCCTGGTGCCGCGAAGTTTGTAGAACCCGATGCATTTTCTGTTAGTGAACTATCTACGTTAGAATTTACTAATGTTTCAACAGTTTGAAAACCAATTTTTTTTGTAGGTGTTGTACTATACTTATCAACAATATGACTTTGTGCAGAAACTTTTACAAAGTGGCCTTTATGAAAAATAATACCATCTGATACTGTTGCTCTTGTTCCTAAGCCAGTAGAACTTGATACTAATGTATTTGCCGCTACAATGAAATTATCATTAGAGCGATTTCTTATAACTAATACTTCATTATCAGCAAAAGCTTTTGTCGTATTATCTGTACCAGAATTTGTATACTTAACAAACACTGTCATAGTATTAGGTGTTGATGCTTCAGTTCCTTCTGATGCATCAATCAATTGTGCAGTCATTCCTGAAGTTGTACCAGTAATTGTTGCGTTTGCTACAGCACCGCTTGAAAAGAAATCAGTAAGTAAAACAACTCTATTGTTCGCATCTTTATCTCTAAGCTTTACAAAATCTACGTCTTCTACTCTTAGAGCCGCACCTGTTACTATTGTTCCATCAACCAATATTTCATTACCAAATCTTTCTACTTGATTTTGTAATATTGTTTGTAGCTGTGTCAATTCTCTAGCTTGAACAGCAAAACCAGGACGAAACAGAACTCTATGAAAGTTTTTACTCTCGTCAAAATCATCAAAATATGGGCTTTGATTTAAATTAGTTTCGATTGCCATTTAACTTACCTTTAAAAATCTAGAATAACTTTTATATCTTCTGTTTGATCTATCGCTCTTGTAACTTTTTGAAAGTTCTCAACATGAATAAACTCACCTGAATATGTATTTGCTTCTGGCCCAGATATTGAGGAGACTGATGCTACTTTCGTTGGACTACCTTTTTTCAAAAGAATATCATTCTTTGTAAAAGGTATTTCACTTCCATATCCGTCAACATTATTTACATATATGTTAAAGAATGATACATCACTTATACTCTCATCATCTTTAATAAAAACAATTGTTCCATTTGCGCCATTTGATGCTTGTGCTACAGATTGACTTGCTCTCGCAGATGAATTTAATTCAGTAATATAACCAATCGTACCAGCTTCTGCTTTTGCTCTAATTCTCTCAGTAGTAATTTCATCGTTAACAGAAAACTGACTCTGTGGTATATTATTTATGACTTGTTGATACGATATATTCATTCTAGTTGTTAATCTTAATGTATCAGCACTGTTTGATGTATTTGCAACTGCTTCTGTCATAATTACATTATTAGAATTAACTTTTAGAATAGGATCTTTTAAAACACTAACTGTTCTAAATTCTGTATTTGCTGGAATATATCCTTTTCCATTGACTGAAACGCCTTGACTACCTTTAAACTGTGCATTCAAACAAACTTTATTTCCACCTAATTCTCTTACTGCATCTTTACCATGTCCACCTATAGGAGAAATAATTACGTTAGCAGTAGCTCCAGTTCCATGTGTTGTGTTAGATGATATTAATGCATTAGCTTTTGTATATTTTGAACCTATTGATATAACATTAACATTAGATACATTTCCATTTGTATTTACAAGAGAATAAGCTAAAGCTCCATTACCATCACCTATTATATTTACAGTAGGTGATATTAATATTGTTGATGTTGTATCTGGTATCACTGTAAAATTTGTATTTGTTGTAAGAGTTCTTGAAGAACCATCATAGTTTACAATTCTTCTTAGTTGTCCTAATCCTGTTCCAGACTGAATATAAACAGAATCTCCATTATAAAAATTATCTATTGTTGATGCACTACCAGCCGCTAGTTGTAAACTATCTTGAGTAGAACCTATAACGGCTGTGCTATTCAACATACCATAACCTGAGCCAATATCGTTTGTTTCAATTATCTGTATTGCTCCATTTACTGCCGCATTCTGAACAGCAACTTGATTATTTTGTTCTGTAGATCCATCACTATTAGATAATAATTGAACTGGCATATGTGCCGCAGTGAGAAACTTATTTGCACTACCTAAACTAATTGTGTACATATACTTCCAAGTATATCCATCTGAAGTAGTAAATGGTGTAGTAGATAAACTAGCAGGCTTAACTGTAGATTGTCCACCTTTATTATTGTATAGACATTTATATACATTATTCTGATCTGTAAGAACATAAAAGTTTTGATCAAATAATTGAATATTTGTATGCTTGTACATAGGATATATGGTACCTGTAACCCAGTCATTTCTAGGTATGACATGACTTACATCACTCGTTGTAATTTTCTTAGCGGCAACTGCATCTTTCCATAAATCATAATGTTTATTCTTTACAGTTTCTTGAGCTAAATTAGCTGTAGGTTCATTTGGCCAATCTGAACTTTTTCCCAATACAGCATAGAGTACTGTAGAGTTTTTAGTGCTTCTACCATCTTGTCGATTTAGAGATTCAATGAAAGCCCTAGCTCCCATTATGTTCATTTCTTTACTAGCATAAGAAGACATTATGTTACCGTTCCTGAAAAGTAATGTGCGTTAGCACTCGTAATATTTCCATGTGTCCAATTTGAATGTAAATTAGCACTTGTATCGCTACTCACTATATTTAGTCGTGCCCTATAGAAAACATTTGAAACAGGCCCAATTATTATAGGAGCATTATTTGAAAATTCAGAGAGAAAAGATGTAGATGTGCCAGTAATTGTATTTGCATTATTATTAATCGCTATTGTTCCTGATGCAACTTTTTTTGTTCTTACTGATGCTGTCGATACAGACTGGCTCATTGCATTTGTTGAAGTTTTGAATTTTCCAAAAAACTTTTGGCCAGCTGGATGAACTAATCTTAAAGCTATATCCCTGTATCTTTCTAAAGCTACAGACGCTTCTATTTCATAAGAAAATTCTTGATAAAAATTACTGTCTTGTAAAAAGCCTCTAGCTGAAGATAAATGACTTCTTGTAGTTGCATATACTCCTTCAGCATTTGCAACATTTTTTATTCCAATTGTTCCTGTAGCTTGAATGGCATTAGATCTTTCTGATGAAGCAAAAGTCACAGTTTCACCATCTCTATATGAAAATCCAGAATCTATAACTCTTGCTGAATTTATACTTCCATTTGCACCTATATCTGATGTTACAACTGCGTTTTTTCCTAATATACCTTCATCTTCTACTTTTACTATTTTTAGTGTTCCTGTTGCTGAAAGAGTGCTTTGACTTGCATCTGTAAAGTGCTTTGAATTTGTTACCGCATCATTAGCCCAATTTTTATTCCCTGGTTCTCTTTGTAGTTCATCTTGCCAGACTCTGACCCTATGTTCATATGTGGTATTTGCATGTTGAATTGTATCAAACACTTGCATAATATTTCCTTTTGCGCCAGTAGAAGTTTGTTCTATTCTGTCATTAGTATCAAGAGATGTTATAGATCCTACACCTGTTCCTAGATTAACATTATCTGTTTGTAATGTTAGATAGGCCTCTCCTATACCAAGCGAAGAAACATTTCTATGCTCAACTCTTATTTTAGGTGCTGTTCCAAAATTAGTTCCACCAATTCTATTATCAAGTCTTGCTATTGTACCAACTGGTTCGTTGACAAATAAAAGTGAATCACTTAATCTAGTATAAATATTTTCAGAACTTGTATTCGCTGTATCAGAGACAACATTGGCTACAATTGCTGAAGTGTTTACTCTTCTTATACCTTCACCTTCTTGAAATCTATTTAATGGCCCTGCATCAAACTGAGATGAAACATTTGCTGTATTATTCGCACCAACAATGACAGTTGTAATTTTTCTATCAGGTGTACTATCTCCATCATGATCATACGTTTCAGTTCCACTCACAGATATTCTAAGTTTTACAACTCCAAAAGTGCCTGATTTTACTCCTACAAGCTCGTCACCTAATTCAATATTTCCACCACCATCGGTATTAGCTATTGCTAATATTTGTCTTCCTACAGTATTCGCTAAGAAGCCAGATGCTGGAATAGTTCCGACAGTTGTTCCAGTAGGAGAAGCTTTATTAACTTTTTCTCCAGCTTGAAAATTTTTATATCCGTCAATTGAAAGAACTACACTTGTTCCATTGTAGGATCTTTTTATAAGATTTACTGTTGCGTTTGCTGATGATGTAACACCATATAAACTATCACCAACTACAACTCCTGGATTTGAAGTATTTGCTAAAACGAGTACTGCTCTATCATTTGTTTTAAAATTCTGGCCCGCTGTTAAATTTTCAGTAGATTCTCTAAAGCCAAACTCTGGACTACCTAGAAGAGTATTCGCATGTGTGTCCATAATTCCAAAAGACGTATCTCTATAAGCAACTCTAGGTGCTAATTCACCAGCTATCGTATTTGATGCAAATTTATTTACATTCAATGAAAGAGCAAAAGTATCTGTTAAAGAACCTGATTGTATTTTGAAACTAGCAGGTGAGTCACCATCACCACCAATATATTCAACAATTGTACCTGCATTACTTTCAGTTGATACATATCCTGAACCACCATCAATTAGATTAAAATTGACTTTTGCTTGTAAATCTAAAGTATTTGTAACAACTGCTTTTGCTTTTTCTCCACTTGTTGTTGAGAATAGTTCAATAACATCTCCTATACGATATTCGCCACCCTTAGATATCATTTGTATATTATTAATACCACATTCAACTATTGGTGTATATCCATCGTCAACATCTTTTATCTTAATTGTTTCTAAATGAGTAAAAGAGCCTTTAATGTTTGACAATAATATTTGATTAATATCTCTTCTTTTAGAAATTAATTTTCTTACATCTTCCACAAGTGCTTCAGCTTGACTGTCTGTTCCTATGATTGTTTTGCCTATCAGTGTATATGTTCTAGGATCATGATGAGTGACAAGATATCTATCAATTCTAAAATCACCATCTGATATTTTTAACATCTGATTAGCAGGAAAATTAATTTCTACATCTTCATTATATAATATTTTGAATAAAAGTTTGTATGACTCAATTGTACCTTTAGTTTGATAAAAATCTTTTATACGTTTTGCAAGTAATCTTTTATCTGCTAAAGCTTCATTAGGAATTTCAGCCATAAGTTCTGAACGAAAATATTTTATAAACTGATCTAATGTTGTGTCAATGTCTTTGTAACTCTGTATATTTCTTTGCGTATCTTGTTGTTTACCAGATGTTTCTAAGTATTCATAATATGCTTTTACAAAAGATAAAAACTTCTCTCCCTCTTCTTGATAGAAGGCTGGAAACTGTCTTTGAACTAATGATGATAGTTTCTCAGTTACGGCCATTAATCACTTACCTCTGATACTGTTGTGATTACCGCATCAGCGGAAGACACGATTATAATCTGCTCTCTGACTGGAACAATATCTTTATTTACTGGATCAGCGTTTATTTTTATTTCTATACCGTCAAAAGCAGTAACAGTAAAACTATTAATATTTAATTCACCATTATCATAATTAACTGTTCCTAAATTTGAATTTATAAAAACTTTTTCTTTGTCTGAATTAAATCTAAAAACTCTAAGATTGCCTAAACCATCATCATCTATAAATGCAGTAAAATTGTTTAAAGTAAATGAAGTTGATATGATAGAGTTCTTTGCAATAGGATTTAAAAACTTTAGATTTACAAGCGTTGCAGTATTTGTATTTGGCACAAATCTTTTTTGCATTTTAAAAGAAGCTTCGTTATTTAAAACTGACTCATCTGTGTTATCTAAAGCCCTTACAAATCTAGAGTATCGTAATCTTTTACCAAACTGTTCTAAATTCGTTGATGAATAATTTGATATACCTGTTCTAATTAAAGTAGATATAGCTGATGTTGTTATGTTTGTTTTCAATTTATCATAGTATGTTGTAATTGTAGGTATAACATAAAGATATTCTGGATTAATAATTACTGGATCAATGCCAAGCATTGTTCTATCATTAATAGAATTTTTTATTTCTTCTTTTAATGTATTTGTAGGAATCAGTTCACCTTGTGGTTTGATTGCAATGTAAACTTTTCCATGCACAGCTGGAGTGGCCTCTTCACCACCAAACGCTACAACTGATGAGAGATTTGTATTTTCATTTAATATAATTCTCTCAAAGTCTTTTGCAACCACTGCACGATTTTGTATTTTAAAGTTTCTTGGTGCATTAAACTTTATACTGTCAATACTCTCAAGTTCTACTCCACCTCTTGCTACTGAATTTACTGTGAGACTAGCACTTGTGTAACTAGGAGTAATTGATATACTATCAATAGAGAAAGTATTTGCGCCGTTAGTCTGTATTCCATGACATACCCTATATTCTATCTGAACAATATTACCATCTACAACGGGTTTACCCAGAGAACCACTACCAAATAATATCTCATATTGTTTATCATGTGTTTCTTGTAGATAGTATACTGCGGATTTGCTATTCACTTCTCTTATATTTGTTGCTTTTGAATAAACTGTATTCGCACTTGATGAAGAAGATTCTTTCACAGTAACTTTTATACTAGTAGTGTCTACATTTTCATTTGGTAAAATATATTTTACAGGTGATGCACTACTTACATTAAATTCATGATTAACTGGTGTACCTTCTGTGATTGTGATTGGTTTCGTAAAAGTATTAGATATATTTCGAATAATATTTGATTCTGGTGTTACAAAAGTAAATGTTCTATTATTAATACTTGAAGTGAATGTTGTGTTTTTTGGAAGTTCAAACTCAGAAATGTTCGATGCAATTCCAGTAAATGTTATAGATACATTTGCACTAGCACCTCTAGCAGAACGTGTGAGATATCCTAATTCTTTTGCTCTTGACACTACGCTATCACGCTGTTGTGCAGTATCTAAAAACATCTCGTTGGCCAACATGTTAGTATAAAAAGCATTGTAATGTGTATTGTATGCTAATACATCTAGCAAAGTTGACATATTACTACCTTCAAAATCATAATCATTAAACTGTGTCTGAGATTGAAGATACGTTTTTAAGTTTGTTTTTATGTCAGCGAAATCTACTTCGGTGACTCTGAGGTATGTATTAGCCGACATGTTATCTTACTCTTTCTAATATGACATCTAGAACTACTGCTTCAGAATCATTCACAACCTCAAAAGCTATTGTCAAAGATATAGCATTTAAATCCAATCTATCTTCAACTAATATATCTATAATACTTGCTCTAGGCTCGTAGTTTTCTATTACGTTTATAACTGCTTGTTTTATTTGTTCTTGTAGATGAGAAGTAAAAGGTTCAAATAAGAAACCCCTTATATTACAACCAATGTTAGAAGAAAATGGCCTTTCAAAGTAATCAGTTAATATCAAGTTCTTTACAGATTGTTTTACCGCATCTCTGTTTATCTTCTTATTTAAAGATTTTGTAATAGGATTTGTTACAAATAATGTATCGAAATCGCTATAGATAACTTGACTAGGATCGGGCATTCTTCTTCTCTTGTATTTCTTTTCTTCTTACGGTACAAATTTTAGAAATTTCAGCTAAAGACTTTCTTGCTCTTGTACCAGCAGACATGTTATTCTTTTCAAATTTCTCACTCTCTCTTATATACGTTTCAAAAAGATTTAACAAAATATCATGATAATTCACTTGACTCTTCCTTCATATAATGATAAAATACTATTGTCTATTTATAACTATTATTCACCATTTACAAATACATTTGTTGAACCAGTTTCAGCTTTGCTGGGTAGAAACTTATCGTGCCCTTTTGTAGCATCATTCTTTCGATGAACTGGTTTTGCGTTAATAAAAACATTCGATGAACCAACTAACGCTTCATCACCACACACGGTTTTATCTCCTACAACAATCGCTCTCTGTGCATTTACAAACACATTACCATTTGTCTTGACATAAGGTGTCTGATGTGCAGGCAATGGTGTTAATGGATCTAAGTGTTTAACATTTTTATCTAAAATGTTTCTTACAACTCCTGGCATTATGTCACCTGTCCACCTACACCAGAAGATGTAGCTATACTAGTATCAACAGCGTTTGGTGCTTCTGTTGTTCCATCATCACAAGCTACAGCCCTTCTAACTGTTCTGAGTCCAAAGTTCTTAGCTGTATTATTAATAGGATAACTCCTAACGCTTAATGTATTTCCTTGATTACCACCAAGAACCTCTATTGTAGCATCTGTTTTATTGCCAGTAGCAAATCCTACATGTCCTAATCCAGAGTTTCTACCTTTTCTAAAGAATACTACTATATCACCTTGTTTGATATTGTCAACAGATATTTGTTTTCCGTAGCCAGAGTACGCTTGAGATGATGCTGTTTTTATATACTTATTACCTGAACGCTTGAGTACTGCACCTACAAATGTGGCACACCAAGCTGTTTGATCAGCATATTGAGAACCATTATAACCAATCTCATCCCAAAGAAATTTAATCTTAGGATTATTACCAGTTTCTTTCCAACCACCTTCAGCAAGTAATGCGTTTGCTATATCATATGGATTTCTATGAGGATTATCGGCCGCACCACAAGTCGCTGGCGATTTCTCTTCATACTCTACATCTTGTGGATTTTTACCATCAGTCTGTTCAACTTGTTCTGGATTTGTAGGTACACCAGGAGGTACTTCTTCTGGTTTTACTTTCTGAATATTTGTTTCAAATAAGGTAGCAGTATCAATTAACGTACTTGGTTCTAACAGTCCAGCAGTACTATTTAAATCCATTCTCTTAGATTTCATATCAATATTACCTAGAGTTGTAACATTGAAGTTTTTTGAAACTCTAAAGTTTACATCACCATCTATAATAAAATCCATATTACCTGTGACATGTAACTTATCGTTACCAGTTACAGTTCTGAATCCATTCTTTTGTTGTATGACTACATCACCACTTGGCTGTATCTCTACAAAAGTGCCAGACTTATGAAACACATTAATACGTTCTGCACTTGGCGTATCATCTATTTCAATGACATGGCCACTTTCAGTTTCAGTTACATGGTTCTTGGGATATTCGGCCGCATAAGCCGCTTTAGGCGCTCCAATATTAGTATCAGCATTAACAGTAATAGTGTTAGTGCCTCTCGCAAGTTTATTGACATCACTGTCATCAACATATAAAGGATATTTACCATTTGGATCATTAAAACCTTTCGAAGTGTCTGCTGAAAACTTTGGTGCTCCAGCAATTGTTCCCATTATGTAGGGTTCTTGCGCCTCTTGCCCGTCTGCGAAGAATCCAATAACCCACGATCCTTCAAGTATGCCCGTCGGCGAAGTTCCCTTTCCACTGACTGCCGCGGAAGTGACACTTTGTAACGGGATTGCCCATGGTAGACTTTCAGTAGGTATTTCGTTCTTATCATCGGTGTGCCAACCATAACACCTGACACGCAACCTTCCGAGTTGTACAGGGTCATTACGATCTTCGACAACCCCGAAAAACCATACAAAATCATTTTTCCCTAGGAAGTTCTGCATCGACTATAGTCCTCTCCCCATTTTTAATTATAACTTGGTTTGCTTGCATAACTTTTGGTTTTTTATTTCCTGGTTTAAACATATCAATCTCAATATATCCATCAAGAGATTCTTTTCCTACCGAATCATGAGGATCGTCTGTGTGTTTTGGTTCTTTTATTTCTTGTAAAAATTTTTCTTCTTCTGCCATTATAGCCTCCTATAAATCTGATGCTAAGTCAAACATCAAGTCTCCTGACTCTATCAGATTTCTTACGTAAATTTTTAAATGATATCCTTCTGTTTTTGTTGTTTTAGATTCAAATATTATTTTACCTCTTATTTTAAATAATCTTGCGGCCGCACTGTTTGATTTAC
>MDTB01199492.1_pt1 | contig 10219 bp, 10 predicted proteins | sample 811161 | NCBI WGS metagenome assembly MDTB01 (sample SAMN05326650, study PRJNA326480) | marine metagenome | isolation source: seawater | place: Mediterranean Sea | collected 2009
AATTTTAATTATAGAAATAAATTTATTTTTTATTCAAAAAAATACAGAATTATTACGGAAAAAATATTTGGAAAAAAAACTGATGAATATGTAAAATTAAAAATTTTTAACTCTATAAATCAACAGATACAAAATAAGAAATATACTAATAATGACAACTTTTATCATATGTTTAAATATTGTTTTGGCAAATTAAAATTAGAAAAGAATAAAAAGGATTTCTTAAAAGAAAGCTTAATAGTTTCAAAAATGATAAAATATTTTAAGAATTTAATCTAATCTAAATCTTATTAATTTGTAAGACTCAGCAGCTTTAAAACCATTTTGAGATCCTCTAAATTTAGCTAAAGACTCTATAGCTTCCTTAGATCTTTCAGGAACTTTATTTGAAATTTGACTTTTATAAAGTGATAAACATTTAAGTTTCATTTTAAGGTCATTAGAAATATCAATATGAAAATCTGGTTGAAAATTAGGTTCAATATAATTGCTATTCCAGTGTGTTTCACTAATTACCTCATATGCAAAAATTCCTTTAACAAATGAAAGATTTTGTTTTGGTCTTGTAGCCACCATTGAGCATTCAAATGTTATTTTATGATCTTGATGTCTATCAGGAAAAGGAATAAAGACATAATCTGGTTTAAAGCTGCTTAGTTCTTTTAATATTAAATTATTTAATTGATATTGTGGCTCTTTAAATAATAGACAAGCGGGGAATTTTAAATTTGTACTTCTTTTTATCCCAAGCAAATTATGTACCTTTTTCATTTCTTCTAAGGTTTTAATTCCATCTTTTTTTTTATATAAAGGTGGCATATGATTGCATATTGTCAAAACAGCAACCTGACCTTTGTTTTTTATAATCTTATTTATAGTTCCACCACAACCTAAAATTTCATCATCAGGATGAGGGGCAATAATTAAATACTTTTTTGATAAATTCATTATTGAATAATATATGGTTCTGGCAGAGGGACAACAAAAATGATTTTTTTGTCATATTTTTTCTTAACTTTTTTTATAATAGATTTGGCAAAATTCCAGGACAAAATTAAAATAACATCAGGATTATCATTAAGAATATTTGAAGAATGTATAATAGGAATTTTCATATATGGGTTATAAAGTTTACATTTTAAAATATTATCTTCATAAATATTTTTTATAATATTTTTATTTAATTTTATATATGACAAAAGAGTAACTGATTTAGTAGGGCTTCCATAAGCACATATAATTTTATTATTTTTGTGATAATTATTTAATAATATATTAATTTTATCTTTGCTCTTTTGTAAATTATTTTTAATTTTTTTATAAAAAGGTATTTTATAAAGACCAATATTTTTTTCTATATCAACTTGTTTTTTTATTTTTTTATAAATTTTAAAATTATTCATTTTTTTTAATATTAACATAAGAGAACCCCCTTGGGGTTCTGTGATTTTAAAATCAATTATATTAAAACTATACTTCTTAAAAAATTGTAAAAGAGGGTATAAGGAATGAAAGTCATGGTGTTCATGATATATAGTATCGTACCAATTATTCTGAACAACTTTTAACCAATATCCAATTTCTATAACGACTGTAGTATTTTTATAGCAGATATTATCTATCCCTCTAAAAAAATCATTTAGATCTTCAACATGGGCAAAAGTATTATGAGATGTAATTAATTTTGGAAATAGCTTCTTTTTTTTAATTTTCATTGATAATTGAAATGTAAAAAAATCATTTAAAACATTTATTTGTCTTGATTTTGCTAATTCTGTTGGCTTTTTTGATGGGTCAATACCTAGAACTTTACATTTTTTATATTTTTTAAAATATTCAAGTAATGTGCCATCATTACAACCTATATCAATTACTAAATCATTCTTATTTAAATTAAGTTTATCACAAATTTGTATTGAATAATCTTTCAAATATTTTTTAAAAACTTCTGAAGTTCCTGTTAGATAGGTATAATTTTTTTTATACAAAATTGAGTTATTTATAGAAACACTTAATTGATGATGACCGCACTTTTTACATTGGTTAACAGCTAAGGGAAATTTATTTATTTTTCTTTTTAAATCATTTTTTTTTAATAAATCATTTCCAATTGGCGATCTGCCCAAATTTAAAATTTCTTTTAAATTATTACTTTTACATAATCTGCATTCATTAATTTTAATATATTGTTTCATTTAATAAGTTCATACCTAATTGTATCAGACTCATAAAATTTTTTAGATCTTTTATACATGCTAATAACTAAAATTTTGGAATTTAGTATAAACTTAGTAGTATGAATTTCTAGAGGTGGTGTAAAAACTATATCTCCAGGATTAAGTATCTTAGTTTTAATTTTTATTTTATTTATTTTTGAATAATAATATTGCATCTTCCCTTCTAATACATAAATATAATGAGAATCTTTAAGATGATAATGATTTGATCTAATAGTATTTTTTTTTGAAGTTATAATTGAAACATTTTTAAAATCCACATTACAAATATCATAAAAAATACCTCTCTTATCTTTACTTATAATCTTAGGTTTATAAAATTTTTTCATATCAACACTCTTGTTCTATTATTTTCCTAAATTTTTCCAGTATTATTTTTTCGTCGAACTTTTTTTCACATATTTTTCGTGAATTAATAGACATGTTTGAGTATTTTTCAAAATTTTCGGTTATCAAATTTAATTTAATTATAATTTCTTGTGGTGAATATAAAGGGACCAGATAGCCATTAATATCATTTTGAACTATTTCTTCATTACTAGGAATTTTTGTTGCAACTATTGGCAATCCACATGATAATGCTTCCATTAAAAAAACAGACATACCTTCCATATGCGAACTTAATACGGCAATATTCGTAATATTATAGATGTTAACTATGTTGTCAGTCCATGAACTATAATGAAAATTTTTTTGATTTTTACATTTTGTTAATAATTTGATTAATTTAATATCTGCATTTTCTGGGATTTTACCAATAAGATGGAATTTATATTTTGATGAACTTTCTAACGACCTAACAACTTCCAGATACTCGTATACACCTTTAGATTTCTCAATTCTAGAAACCATTGTGACGTTAAAAATTTCAGTAAATTTTCTTTTCAAAAATTTAAACTTATGAATATCAACACCCACACCATTGGTATAAAAGCATTTAGAGCTTTTTAAGATATTTTTATTTACAAAATAATCTAAATCTCTTTTGTTTTCAAAAATATATATAAAGTTTTTATTTGAGAATAATTTCAACATTAACTCAAAAAAAAATCTTATAAGCTGAATTTTTATTGAATTATTTACATACAAATATCCAAGTCCAGAGAAATTATTTATTATTTTTTTTTGGGAGAAAAAATTAATTAATAGTAAGTATAAAGATAATTTTAATGTTGTGGTATAAATTAAATCTGGGTTTTCTTTTTTAATTATAGAATAAAGATTAATAATTGAAATAAATTCTTTATAAATATTCATACTTCTTCTTTCAAAACTAAAAAAATTAACTTTTAATTCTTTATTAAAAAAATTTTTTTCAATAAATTTTATTAATAGTCCTTTTTGGTTCTTTGGAAAAATATATGATATATTGTACTTTTTTTCCTCGAAGTAACTAACAAATTTCTTCCTATGTAAATAGAAATATGTTACATCATTATTTAAGAAAATTATTTTTTTTACCATTTAAACTGATTTTATGTTTTTAAGAATTCTATTATATTTATTATACTTATTAATCCCAATTATAATAATATTTGTTACAAGCTTTACTATCAATATTTCTTCAAACAAGCAAACCGTGATTTCATATACAATAAGCACTAAAGATTTAATTAACCCTGATTATATTTATTATACAAAACCAGAAGATATAATGCACAAAAGTTCATTTTACCTTTCTGATGAAATCTTGCAAATTATGACTCTCAATGACTATTTAAAATCAAATGGTATTATAAATTTTGATTTAAAAAATTTATGTAACCTAGACTTTTTAATAGAAAAAAAAGAAATAAAGGTAAAATCTTTTGATGAATTATCAATTTCTATTCAATTATTAAACGCTAATAAAGTAATGCTAGAAAAGGCTGATAATTGCATAAATTTATTTATTGATAATCTTAATCATTTACTCTTTCTTAAATTTAATAAAGATGAAACTATTGAAAGAATAAATTACAATATTAATATTTTAGACTTGATAGTTTCACAGTTTTATATTGATACAGAAAAATATTATTCTGAGACCAGAGCTCAAATTATTATCAATACATTTAATATAATAGAAAAAGCTCTTTATGACGCAATTGAAAGTTTTAATGAATTAAAATTAGATTCTACTGATAACAAAGAATTGAAAATATTGAATGAATTGCTAGATAAACTCAATAAGCAAGAAGATATTTTGTCATCGTTTAATGTTACAGGTCATGCATTTACTGAAGATTTTTTTTCATTTACTCCAGTTGATGCCAACAGTGAAAAGGTTATTTACTATAGCTATATATTACAAAAATTAAAATCAATAAAATCTAGTATATTAGATAATGAAGTTTCTTTAAAAATAACTGATGTAAAAATTACTAAAGATATTGAGAGTGATGATACATTAATAACGCCAGGATTTGTATTATTTATTTTATTATTATCCTCTTTGATTATAATTATTATTGAGTTTCTTTATAGAAAATTTAGATATTAAATTTTCAGTTAAAATATAGAAAAATGTAAGCATCAGAAATACAATAAAAAAAGATATAGTTTTGTGTCGTATAGCATTACCAATATTAGAGTTAAAAAAAGCAAAGCCAAAATTAATTGTTAAGTATAAGATTATAAGAAGTAAAACTTTGTAAACACTAAAACTAGGAAGATTAAATTTTAAGTAATTTCTAAACAATAAAACTAAAAAAGTAATTATAATAAATAAATATGTAAGCGTAATTTCAAACAAATAATAAATATAAAAATAGTTACTTATATTTGGAAGATAAAAAAAATAATATAAAGATGTCTTAAAAAATAATAGAATTATATTTTTAAAAGATAAACTTTCAATTGTAATTGTATAATTATTAGCAGACACTTCATTTGAGACTCGTTGATTATTATACCATTCAATGAAATCTGAACTTATAATTTTTTGAGTAAAATTATCTAAACTTCCAAAAAATATTAATATTATAAAAATAAAAATAACACTTACTAAACTGATAAATACAAGGTTCAATAAATTAGTGAATTTGAATTGAATTTTACTTAAGGTTATTAAAGATAAAAGAGAAGCTGTATGAATAACTGCAATAACCTCAAATCCTCTATGCGAATAAGAAAACAAAAGTAAAAAAATAAAATATTTTAGAAAAATGAAAATATTTATTTTTGTAAATAATCTAAATGAATAATAAACAACACAAATTAAAAATGTTGTTTGCAAAAATTCTTTAGTAGCAGAATAATTAAATAAAAAATTAGATGGCCAAAAAAATAATAATAGAATAAAAAAAAATATATAAATTTCTTTAAACTGCAAAATTTTAGCTAACTTGTAACTATAATGAAAAGTAATAATTGAAAATACAACAGGAACTAATTTTATAGAAATGTCAGTTTTGAAAATAGTATAGAAAAGGTTTAAAATATAATATAAAAAATAATCGCCCGGTCCTATTAAAAAAATACTTAAATTAGAATTTTTATTCAACTTTTTAGTCTCTTCTATAAAAGTTGATTCATCTCTAATTGTAAAGTGATTAATATAAAAATTTATATATTCTAGATATATAAAAAATAATTTAGAGAAAATAATTAGTAAAAATAATGAAATAATTAAATTAGTTTGTTTATTTTTTTTTAAATAAAAAGAGTAAAGTGTTATGATTGATAATAGAGATCCATATTCTAAATACATTTTATTATTTATTTATATAAGAAATCCAATTTATTTTTTTTTAAAATATTTAGTAATTCAGTATCAATTTTCTTTTGATAATCTAAGTTTTTTTCATCTACATAATATTTTTTATGATTGATTGTGTGTTGATTATTTAATCCATAAGCTAAAAAAATAGAGTATTTTGGCATTTTTTTTGAGATACCAATATTGCCAGAACCATGAACAACTCGTTGGTCAAAAATGACAATATCTCCGGCATTAGTATTATGTTTTACTAATTTTCTAGTGAAAGAGAAATTTGGAAAATATTCTTGAATATTGTATTTTTTTAATAAAGAAATTATTTTATTTATTAGTCTAAATTCAAATTTTTGTATGAAATTTTCTAAAATGTGTGATTTAGGAAAAATAATTATAGAAGAGTTGGAAGTTTTGAAATCTGATAAATAAATAGCAACTCTTACAATTCCATATTTATCTTTTGTTTCATCCCAATCTGTTCCTTGGCCAAAAACTCTACAACGCGAATCTCTATGCCACCTACCACCTCTATTATTTATATGTAAATCAGAATGTTGAGCATAACATATATTGGCGTCATAAATGGATTTTATAGTTTTAGTTATGGTATCGTTGTAAATTAAACTCCATAATAAATTTGTTTTTGTTACTCCATCAGTTAATTTATATGATTTTTTCGATTTACAAATATCTGAATCTAATAGATGTTCAATGTTGAAAGTTTTTTTTATTTTAAAAATTAAGTTATTTACTTCATTTTTTTTAAAAGCATTTTTAATTATTAAATATCCATTTTTTTTAAAAAAATCTTTATCACTGATCGATATATTGTTTGTCATTTTTTCTCTTTACATATTAATATGGAGTCTAACAAAAAGATAGCAATAAATTTGTTTAAAAAATTTGGTAAGATTTTTGAAATTAGAATGAATAATTTTTTTAAAAAAATATTTCCATCATATGAGACTTGATTAAATTTATTTGAATCTAAATCTCTGAAATTTTCTACATTTTTAAAATATTTGTATGCTAAATTTTTGTGAAAAAATGGAGATTTTAAATTAAGCAATTTCTCATAATATTTCTTTTTTTCATTAGTAAATAAATCATAAAAAATTCCCCTAATAAATTTTGGAAGATAGTGCACAAAGTATAATTTTGTATGACTATCGTAAGGTTTAAATCTATGAGGAAAAATCAATATTAATTTACCTTTTTTTTTTAATAATCTTGTAATTTCATCATAATATTCATCGAAGTTTTTGACGTGCTCTAAAACCTGCAAGCTAATAATTATATCAAATTTTTCATTATCAAAATTCGTTTTTCCATTATGCAATTCAGAAAAAATATTTTTATTAAAATTAAATAGGTTTATAAAATAATTTTGTTTTTTTACTTTATTAATATCAAGAGTTTTTAAATCAACACCATAAACATTATTATAACCAGCCATTTTCAATAAAACCAGAGGAACGCCACCACCACAACCAAAGTCCAGGATTTCATCTTTTTTACTATTAGTATTTAAATCTACAATTTTTAACATTTTAGAATGCTTGCTAGAATTAAGTTTGTTGGCTACAGATTCAAGATATTTAATATTTTCTGAATTTTCTTTATTTAGATTCTTATGAGATTTATTTATTGGATTTTTTAATATTATTTCTCTAAGTTTGTTATCAAAAATATTCATTGTTTGCTCATAAATTATTATACATTTTTGCTATATTTTTTATAGAATAATTATTTATAAAATTCTTCTTTAGATCATTTTTTATTTTTATTTTTTCTTCCTCATTAAAATTATATACTTCTTCGATTTTATTAGTTATTTCTTGACTTGTTAGCTCATTAATAATCAAATTTTTATTTTTTAATATTTTTTTGTTATCACTAATATTGCTAGCAACACAAATACAATCATTCATTATAGCTTCACCAAGAATATTTGGGAATCCTTCACTACTACTTGAGCAATTAACAAGTAAGTCAACATATTTAAGATAATCATTTACATTACTAATCTCATCAAGTAGTAAAACTTTGCTATGAATATTATTAATATTTATTATATTTATTAATTTTTTATTCTCATAATTTACATTTTTTCCAGCAAGTAAAAAAAACATATTTTTATTCTTTATGTTTTTAATAGATTCTAAAAAAATGTCATGCCCTTTAGACAAATGATAACGTGCAAACAGTGATACTATAAATTTATTTTTAATTTTATTTAAAATTTTCGGAGAAATTTTATTTGTATATTCTGGCTCTTCAAAACCATTAGGAATATAAATACTTTCTTTGTTTTTAAAGCCTGAAGATATATGCTCATTTTTAGCTGAAATTGAATTGTAAATTATTTTGTTTGGTAAAAAAGAAAAAAATTTACAAATAAAAAAAATCAATTTAGTAGTTTTTTTTTCAAATGCAAAATTTGGAACTACTTGTCGAATATTCCAATAGTATTTCGATTTTCTTAAATAAAAAATTTTTAAAAATATGCTAAATAAACATGAATGATATAACCAAAAAAAAATTTTATTAGGTTTAAACTTATATGTCATGTATGTGAATTTAATAAAATTAATTACTAAAATAAAAAAATTATATGTTTTAAAATTAAAATTTATTATCTTTGCATTTTTATTTTTGAGCTTATATTTATTTGAGCCTATCAAATTAAAAATCACAATATTATTTTCTTTATCATAATTTGTTAATCTAAATAGCATTGTTTCTGCCCCACCTCTTTCCAAATTATTAATTATGTGTAAAATATTCATTTTATTTTTTTTATTAAATCAATATATTTTTGAGTTATTACTTCAGTTGAAATTTCATTTAAAAAAGACTTGTCTATTATTGGCTTATGACTTTTGTAAAATACTAATTTTTCTTTAATATAATCAGATACTTTTTCAATTGAGCTTGAGTTAAACTTATTGAAATATTTGCATTTATAGAAAATTTTAGCAATACCCTTAGTATTTATACTAATTACTGGAGTGTCTAATACCAAAGACTCAGCTATTACATGGCCAAAACCTTCCCATTTAGAAGATAATAAAAAAAGATCTGATTTTTTTATATAGATATAAGGATTTTTTTTAAAATCTATTATTTCAACAATATTTCTCAATTTATATTTAATTATTGTGTCACTAATATTTTTATGGCAGTTTCCATTTCCAATAATTCTAAGTTTAATGTTAGGTAAATTTAAATTTTTAATTATTTCAATTAAATATTTAATATTTTTTTGAGCTGATAATCTCCCAACAAAAATTAAATTCATTTGTTTATCTGAAAAATTAATATTATTTTTTTCATTAGAAAGCTTAATAATTTCGATAATATTTACAGGGTTGTAAATAGTAGAAATTTTATTTTCATTTATTTTAATGTGATCTAAAATATTTTTTTTTGAAAATTCTGATAAACAAATTATGTGATCAGAAAAATTATAAAATAATTTAGCTAAAGATTTAATAAATATACCAATATCATTTCTATAAAAAGAAGGGTTTGATTCACGGATTATAAACTTTGTATTATTTTTAAATGTCAGTATTTTTGTAAATATACATAATAAATTTATATGTATAGTTGTAGAAAATACATAATTGGGTTTTATTTTTAAAATTAGTTGTACTAACTTGTAAAAAGAAAATATTGTTCTACTACTATTTAAATTTACAATTTTGATTCTTTTGTCTAAATTATGAACTTTTAAACTTTTATTTATTGCAATTAAATATAATTTATTATTCTCATGTTTTTTTGAAATTTGATTTATTATATTACAAAATGTTTTCTGTGCACCACCATAGTTTAAGTCAGGAAGAACAAAAAAAAAAATTTCACCTGTCATTGATATTTTTCACCTATGACTCTCAGGAATTCTCCATCTACATCATTAATTTTAAACTCTCTTTTATTCATATTTAATTTTTTCTTTTTTATAAATAAACTATAAAAATCTTTTAAAAAAATCTGTGTTTTTTTTGTTAAAACAAAAGATATTAATTTAAAAAATAAGTAATAAAATTTTCTTAATTTTATTAAATCATTTGCATTTCTCTCAGATTCTTTATGTATATACATATTATCTTGATTTAAATAAAAATTATCTTTTTCTAAAATAAATTTTTTTAGTCTTTGGGAGTCTCCAAATAATCCTGAATATTTTACTGTAATATTTTTACTCTCAAGCAAAAAAACAAGAGATTTTTTTGTAAAAAATGATAGATGTGGTTGCATATTTTCATTTGAGTTAGAG
>MDTB01208882.1_pt1 | contig 10219 bp, 10 predicted proteins | sample 811161 | NCBI WGS metagenome assembly MDTB01 (sample SAMN05326650, study PRJNA326480) | marine metagenome | isolation source: seawater | place: Mediterranean Sea | collected 2009
TCTAAATTATCTAAAATCATTAATTTTGATATAGATTATAAGGAGAAATACATAATGTTAATTCAGCATCCTTTATCGTCTGAATATTTAAAATCTTATGATCAGATGATTATTACGCTTAAAACAATTGAAGAATTAAAAATTAAAACTGTTATTGTTTTCCCAAATTCTGACGTAGGCAGTCAGGAAATAATAAAGGCAATAAAAGAGTTTAATCACTTAAAATTTGTTTATTCTGTTGCTAATCTTGAACGAGAAATTTTCGTTAATTTATTGAGAAATTGTAATTGCCTCATTGGCAATTCTAGTGCGGGAATATTAGAGGCACCTTCTTTAAAGTTGCCAGTTGTAAATATTGGAAATAGACAAAAAAAAAGATTACACTCAACTAATGTTCAGTTTGTTGGTCATGATTCCTACAATATTAAAAAAGCAATAAATAGGGCGATTTTTAATAAAAAATACATTGCTAAAGTGAAAAGTTGTAAGAATCCCTATGGGAATGGGACAGCTAGCTTAAAAATTGCTAATATTTTATCTCAATTAAAAATCGACTCAAAACTTTTAATAAAGGATATAACTTATTAATGAAAAAAAAAAATATTCTGATTGTCGCTCCTCATCCAGATGATGAAACATTAGGATGTGGTGGTACTATATTAAGGCACGTTAATGAAGGCCATTATGTCCATTGGATGATAATGACAAAAATGTCAGAAGAAATAGGATTTTTAAAAAAAGAAATATTAATTAGAGATAAGCAAATAAAAAGTGTTAGTAAAAAATTTAATTTTAAATCTACCATTCAATTCCCATTTGAAGCTACAAGATTAGATACTTATGCTCTCTCAGAAATTGTTGATCAAGTAAATAATAAAATTGACTTTATTAAACCAGAGATAGTGTACATTCCATATTTTAATGACGTTCATTCCGATCATAAAGTTACATTTCAAGCAATTATGAGTTGTACGAAGCAATTTAGAAAGAAATATATCGAATCTATTAGAGCTTATGAAACTTTATCTGAAACTGAATTTAGTCTTGATCCAATATCAACTTTTAATCCAAATTTATTTATTAATATTGAAAAATTTTTAAGAAAAAAAATACAAATTTCTAAAATTTATAAAAGTGAATTCTATCCTCATCCATTTCCTCGAAGTGAAAAAGGTTTAGAAGCTAAAGCAATCATAAGAGGTGCATCATCAAATTTTAAATACGCTGAGGCCTTTATGATATTAAAAGAGTTTGTATGAAGACATATATCATTGCAGAGGCGGGAGTAAATCATAATGGCCAAATTATTTTGGCAAAAAAATTAATTGATGAAGCGGTAAAAATAGGTTCTGATGCAATTAAATTTCAATTTTTTGACTCCAGTCAATTAGCTTCTGCTGGCACAAAAAAAGCTTCTTACCAAATAAAAAATAGTAAGAAACATCAAACACAATTACAAATGTTAAAAGGATTAGAATTAAGCAGTAACGAAATAATTGATCTCAAAGAATATTCAAAAAAAAAAAAGATTGATTTTTTGTTATCTTGTTTTGATTTAAATAGCTTAAATTTTGTTTTAAAAAAATTAAATCCTAAAGTCCTGAAAATAGCATCAGGTGAAATAAATAATTATCCTTTATTAATTCACCATGCATTATCAAAAAAAAAGATCATTTTATCTACCGGTATGTCAAATATTTCAGAGATTAGAAATGCATTGGGAGTAATTGCATTTGGCTACTTAAATTCATCTCGAGTTAAACCCAGTAATGTGAAATTTGAAAAAACTTTTAAATCTTCAAAAGGTAAAGAAATTCTAAGAAAAAATGTTACGTTATTGCAGTGTACTTCAGATTATCCTTGCTCTTATAAAGACAGTAACTTGCTTGCTATAAATAATCTAAGAGAAATTTTTGGTCTTAAAATAGGTTATTCTGATCATACATCCGGTATTGAAGCATCAATTTCAGCTGTTTCTCTAGGAGCAAGTGTAATTGAAAAACACCTAACTTTAGATAATAGTATGAGAGGCCCAGATCATAAAGCTTCATTAAATCCAAAAAATTTTAATGCAATGGTAAACTCGATACGAAATATTGAGATTGCTTTAGGAGATGGAAATAAAAGATTGATGCCTTCAGAAAAAGCTAATTTGAGTCCAAGCCGAAAAAGTTTATGTGCTAATAAAGAGATTAGAAAAAATGAAATATTTACATTGAATAATCTAACAACTAAAAGACCAGGCAACGGTATAAGTCCAACAAAGTATTGGAATTATATTGGGAAAAGAAGTAAGAGAAATTATAAGAAGGATGCCCTGATAAGTGAATAGTAAAACTAAACCAGTCATTGTTTTAGGAGCAGGTGGACATGCTAAAGTCATAACTGAAATTTTAAATCAAAGAGATATTAAAGTATTGGGGATATCTGTAAAAAGTAAAAAAGATTTTAAAAAAACTAATTATAAATCTTTTTCTGACGATGAAGTAATTAGTAATTATAGTCCAGATCAAATAAACCTCGTAAATGGTGTAGGTTCCTTGCCATATGATAAGAGTAGATATAAGATATCAAAAAATTTTATAGAAAAAGGATACAGCTTTATAAGTATTACTCATCCTTCAGCCATAATTTCCTCTGAGGCAAGAATATCTGAAGGCGCGCAAATTCTAGCTGGTTCATTTGTTGGTCCAAGTAGTTCGATAGGAATTGGCACTATAATTAATTCTCACTCATCAATTGATCATGATTGTGAAATTCTAGAATATTGCCATTTAGCTCCTGGCGTGGTTTGTTCTGGTAATGTAAAGATTGGAAATTTTGTACACATATCTCCAGGTGTAACAATTACAAATAATATTGAAATTGGTAATAACTCAATTATTTATCCAGGCGTGACATTAACAAAAAACATACCAGATAATTCAATTGTAAAGCCATCTCTAGATAATATTGTTAAAAATAGAAATATATGAAGAATTTAAAAAAAATTTTAATAGAAAAAAATAAAACTATTAAAGATGCAATAGATTTACTCAATTCTACTAGCTCACGAATTATAATTATTGCCGATAGGCATAAAAAGTTATTAGGAACTATAACGGATGGTGACATCAGACGTGCATTACTAGAAAATTTTGAAATGCAATCCTTGGTTCAAGAAATCATGAATAAAAATCCGGTCTATTCCTATGAGAAAACAAAAGATGAAATAATTGTTGGGCTTATGAAGAAAAATGATATTCAGCACATTCCAATTGTAAATAAAAAACTTCAGATTGTTGATCTTAAAGTTCTACAAAATTTAGTTTTTCCAAAAGAATTTAAAAATATTATTTTTATTATGGCGGGTGGTTTTGGAAAAAGACTTTTGCCTTTGACAAAGTATACACCCAAACCAATGCTGAAGATTAATGATAAGCCAATACTCGAGATTATAATTGATCAGTTTATTAATTTGAAATTTAATAATTTTTATATTTCTACATTTTACAAATCGAATATTATTAAAAAGTACTTTGGTGATGGCTCTCAATGGAATATAAAAATTGATTACATCAATGAAAAAAAACCATTAGGTACTGCGGGAAGTCTAGGACTTCTTCCAAAAAATACTGGGAATGAGCCTGTCATCGTAATAAATGGAGACATACTTGTTAATTTCAACTTCCATGATTTTATAGAATTTCACAAAAAAAATAAGAATAAGATAACAATTGCATTAAGAGCAAAGGAAGACAATATTGAGTATGGAGTAGTTCAGTTATCAAGTTCAAAAAGAGTAAAAAAAATTATTGAGAAACCTAAAACTAAATATCTAGTGAATGCTGGAATTTACATATTAAATCGAGATGTTATTAAAAAAATTAAGAAAAACATGAAGATTGATATGACTGATTTAATTAATAAAAATATAAAGAAAAATATGAAGGTTGGAGCATATCTTATGCATGAAGATTGGATTGATATGGGTAAAGAAGATGACTACAAAAAAGCAAGTAGAGTGTTAAATTATGTTAATACAAATTAAGAAATTATTTAAGCTAATAATTTATAGAATAATCTTTCCATTATTCTTAAAATCTCGACTTTTTAACATAATATTTGATCATTATTCAATATTTAAAAATGGCAATATTATCAACATACAAAATCTTTTCGGTTTTAATATTTACCAAAATAGTCATGATATTGTCAATTATTCTAAATTTGCTAATCTCTCAATCAAAAATGCAGCCAAATTAGAGATAGAATTAGACTACATATACAATAATGTAGCAAATGGATCTAAGGTAATTGATGTTGGAGCAAATATTGGATTTTATACTTTCGCATTATCAAAAATTGTTGGTGAAAATGGAAATGTTTATTCTTTTGAGCCAGGTCCAGTAAGTTATGCTCTTCTAAGTAGGAATATATATACAAATTTGTCAGTTACGAAAAATATAAAAGCATATAATAATATTGTTTCTGATGACAATGGAATTGGAATACTTGATGTATGTACTTCAGGAGAAAGTGATAATCAAGTAGTGACTGGAAAACAAAAAAATAATGATAGTCAAATTGAAATTAAAAAAATTAAATTAGACGACATAATATCAGATGAATGCAAAAATAATATATCATATATAAAAGTAGATACTCAAGGTCACGAATATTATGTTTTAAAAGGTGCTAAAAACATTATTGAAGCTTCAAAATGTATAAAAATGAGTATTGAATTTGCGCCCTATTTACCCACATGGAACAATTTTACAATAGAAGATATGTACAGATTAATTAAGGGATATGATCTTAAAATATATGACATAATTAATTTAAATATTGAAGTTGATCTTGATTATCTTCAAAGTAATTATCAAAAAAATCTTAAAAAATACACTACTCTGATCTTAGAGAAATAAGTCATTTATTCTTATTCGTAAAAAAAATAAATAATGAACGTAAATAAAATATTAATTATCGGCATGGGAGTAATGGGCAAGAGATATTACACATTATTAAATAAAGAATTTCCAAAAGTTAAAATAATTGTTTATAGATCAACAAGAAAAATTAATAATAAAATCAATGTGATAAAGAATATTTCAACCTATAATGATATAGACTTAGCAATTAACGAAAAGCCAGACTTTTGTATATTATGCAATCCCTCCTCGTATCGTATCAAAATTTTAAAAAAATTAATACAAGGCCGAATAAATATTCTTATTGAAAAACCAATATCTAATTCAACAAAAAATATTTATGAAATTCAAAAACTTGCTAAAAATAAAAAGGTAAAAATATTAGTAGGCTATAATCTTAGATATTTAGATTCACTTATTTACTTAAGAAATTTTATAAAATCAAAAAAAATCGGTGAATTTTTAGGAGCTCGCTGCGAAGTTGGACAAAATATCAGATATTGGAGATCAAAAAAGGATTACAGAAATTCTGTAAGTACATCAAAGAAGCTTGGTGGTGGAGTATTATTAGAGTTAAGTCATGAAATAGATTATGTAAATTGGATATTTGGACCAATAAAATGGGTCCAAGCAAAACTTGTTAAAAATGAATTTTTAAATCTCAATGTTGAGGATACAGCTCACTTATTATTTGGTGTAGATCATAATAAAAATGAAAAATTAATATCAATTAATATGGATTTTGTTAGAGAGGATAAAACAAGAACATGTTATGTAATTGGAAGAAAAAACTCAATATTCTGGGATGGAAATAAAAATATCGTTTCTAAATTTAATAAAAAAGAAAATAAGTGGGATGTCATTTATAAAGGTAAATTAGATATTTCTTCTACGTATCTATATCAAATAAATCAAATGATAAAATTGCTAAATGGAAAATCAGAGCCTAAAATTAAGTTTAGTGAGGGTATTAAAGTCATAGAAGTTATCGAAGCAGCAAGACGATCAGATTTAAAAAACAAAAGAATTAATTTGGGGAATTGAAAATATTTAATGGAATACGTAGCGTTGATTTGTGCAAGAGGTGGTAGTAAGGGTTTACCAAAAAAAAATATAAAATTATTAAATGGTAAGCCTTTAATTACATGGAGTATTAACCTTGCAAAAAAAATAGACAGAATATCAAGGATTATAGTTTCTACAGATAATCAGGAAATTGCAAATATTGCTGTTTCCAGTGGTGCTGAAGTTCCCTTTATAAGACCTAGCTATTTATCGGAAGATAGCTCGGATGAATGGAAAGTATGGCAGCATGCAGTTCAATTTATGAAAAATAATAATTTTACCCAAAGTAATTTGGTATCCTTACCACCAACATCCCCTTTAAGGACTATACAAGATATAAGTAAATGTTTAGATGAGTTTGAGAAGCAAAAATTTGAAGCTATTATAACCGTAGCAGACTCATATAGAAATCCGTATTTCAATATGGTTAAATTAGAAAAGAGAAATAACGTTAATATTCTTATCGAAAGTGATAAAAATATAATAAGAAGACAGGATGCACCGAAAGTCTATGATGTTCTTACTGTCGCATACGTTACTAGCTTCGATTATGTAATTAATAAAAAAAATATTTTTGAAGGCAAGGTTGGCGCTGTAAAAGTAAAAAAAGAAAATGCAATTGATATTGATACGTCATATGAATTTGAAATTGCTGAATTTTTAAATAATAAAAATAGTTATCTATGAGAAGTATTAAAGAATTAATGGATCTACAAAACAGAACAGCACTGGTAACTGGATGCAATAGTCCAATGGGACAATCTATTTGTGAGACATTAGTAGAACTTGGTTGCAATTTAATCTGTACTGATAATGATAAAAAAATCAATTCAAGATTGAATAATAAACTAAGAGTATATGAGAATATAAGTTTTAAATTCATATCCGCTGACTTTTCACTAATTGAAAGTCGTGTCAAACTAGTTGAGGCAATTAAGAAATCCGCAACTAGTATTGATGTACTTATAAATAGTGCGGCAATGACAGGATCTTATGACGGGCCTGGCTGGAAAACAAATTTTAAAAATCAAGATATAGGAGTATGGAATAGGGCCTTAGAAATTAATATTACATCAATATTTCATTTGTGCCGGGATTTATCAGATCTGCTTTCAATTACAAATAAAGGATCAATAATTAATATTTCATCTATTTATGGATTATATGGTCCAGATTATTCAATTTATCAAGGAACAAAAATGGGAAACCCAGCAGCTTATGCAGTTTCAAAAGGTGGCTTAATTCAATTAACAAAGTGGCTTGCATCAACAATGGCGCCTAGCGTAAGAGTCAATTGCATTTCACCAGGTGGTGTCTTTGATAACCAAGAAGAAGATTTTGTTAAAAAATATAATTCAAAAACAAAGTTAAATAGAATGGCAAATTACGAGGATTTTAAAGGAGTAATTGCTTATCTTTCAAGCGATATGTCTGAGTATGTAACTGGACAAAATATTGTAATTGATGGTGGTTGGGGTATTTAATTAATATTTATAAAAGGATATATACTTGAGCTCTTTACAGAAAATATGGAGTCTTATTGGGCAGCAAAATAAAGTTAAGTTAGTTTTCGTTATTTTTATGATGATTATAGCTATGCTTTTAGAGGTATTTAGCATTGCTACAGTAATACCTATTGTTACATTAATACTCAATCCAGAATCAATTAATCAGAAATTTGTTTCCAACGAATTTCTTGATAACTTTTTATTAATGAGCACAGCCTCATTGATAATGTATGCAATGGCGATTTTAATAATTATTTTTTTTATTAAAAATATATTTATCTTATTCATGCAATGGCATTTATCTAGATATATTTTTAGAATCCAAGAGGAGGTTTCTGTAAGGTTATATAATAACTATCTTCAAAGAGAATACAGTTTTTTTCTAAAGAAAAATTCAGCTGAATTAATTAGAAATATCATTACAGAGATTACCCAATTTACTAATGGAGCGTTTTTGCCATTATTAGTACTTCTATCTGAAATTTTTGTACTTATTGGTATTGTATCTTTAATATTATACATATCACTAACTTCTGCTTTTTTATCGTTCTTAGTATTTTTCTCAACTTTCATATTATATTATTTTTTTGTCCGAAATTATCTCTTAAATATTGGTTTAAAAAGAATTAAAAAAGAGGAAAAAAGGATGAAAATATTAAATCAAGGATTTGGATCAATTAAAGAAATAAAAATTTATAAGAAAGAAGGATATTTTAAATCTGAATTTGCTAAACTCACAAAATTTATATCATTTGCTGCCCAGCAAAATTATTTTTTGCAATCTATACCAAGGCTCCTATTTGAATTACTAGCCATAATTACTCTTTTTATAGTTGTATATGTTTTATTGTTCATAGAAAACAATATTGAAAACCTAATTCCCATTTTAGGTCTATATGCTGCTTCGGCATTTAGGCTTATTCCTTCTATGAATAAAATTACCAACAGCCTACAATCTGTAAGATATGCTTTTGCATCTATACAAGTGCTTTATGACGATTTGAATGATGAAAAAACTAAAGTTTATAAAAAAAATATAAAATTAAAAACTACCACTGAAATAAATAGATGGGACACTATTTATTTTGAAAACGTCTCATACAAATATCCAAAGACAGAAAAAAATATAATTAAAAATATTAATATACAAATTAAAAGGGGAAGTGCCGTTGGCATTATTGGAGAAACAGGTTCTGGCAAAAGTACAATTGTTAACTTAATCTCTTTGCTTCTTAAACCTTCAATGGGTGAAATAAAAATTAACGATTTTATAATAAATGCAAATGATTTTGAAAATCAAAATGTTAAAGATGCGTGGCAATCAAGAATTGGCTATGTGCCACAGCAGGTTTATTTAAATGACGATAGTATCGCAAATAATATAGCTTTTGGAAATTCAGAAGATAATATCTCATTAGAAAGAGTGAATGAAGTATTGAGGCAATGTCAGCTTAATGATCTCATCAAGGATTTACCAAATGGTATTAATACAAAAGTTGGAGAAAGAGGAATTAGGGTGTCAGGTGGTCAGTTACAACGTATTGGAATTGCTAGAGCATTATACCATGATCCTGATATATTAATTTTGGATGAAGCAACAAGTGCTTTAGATGCGGAAACAGAAAAAAAATTTATAGAGTCTCTTTACTCAATTAGAATGAATAAAACATTATTGATTATTTCACATAAACCATCAATCCTAGATGATTGTGATGTAGTATTTAAATTAAAAAACCAATCTTTATATGAAGTCGATTTAAAAAATGAAGAATGAGAATATAAATTTATCAGTCTGCGTGGCCACAAAAGAAAGAGAAATTTATATTAATAATTTTATAAAAATTATTACTTCGTTAATTTGTAACAAAACTGAAATAGTGGTTGTTGATGGGAGTAAATCTTATAATTCCAGTTTAGAAAAAATAGTAAGTAATAATTCCAATGTAATTTTGAAATATATTCATAATAAAAATGATACTGGGCTAGATAAAGCATATGATGATGCTGTAAAATATTCATCTGGAAAATATTGCTGGTTGGCTACAGACGATGATGAACCAGAAAAATTTTTCTTTAAACTGGTAGAAAAAACTTTATTAGAAAATAAGGATTTATACATACTTAATACAACTATTAAGTGTTACGATCTGATCGAAACGTTACAGGAAAATCGATTAGGAATTTTCTCTGATATAGATATCATACACGAACAAAAAAATAGGATTGAAAATAGATTACTTCAACAATTATCTTATATTGCTTGTATTATTATTTTAAGAAGTCATTGGATTAAAAACTCATCAGATAAGTACTATGGTAGTTATTTTTCTCATATTTCAAATATATTTAATACTGAAACAAAGTTAAAAATAAAAGTTATTAGTCGCCCTTTAATAAGCATCAGAATTGATAATCAAAGTTGGAAAAATAATCATCTTCGAATATTTCATCACTTTTGGCCATCAATGGTTAATATGGTAGAAAATAAATTTATAAATTTAAATTATGATGCAATAATAAATAATGTGCCTTTTCGACTTTTACTAAAATACTATGTCCTTAATTATTTAGACACAGTTGACACTTCCAGTTTAAATCGAAGAATAAATGTGTATATCTATATAATTAAGTTTTTTCCAAAAAATTTCTTAAGAAAATCTTTTCTATTTTTCTCCTATTTGAAGTCTAACAAAATTCTTTCATACAGGCTAAAGAGAGTAATTAAATAATTACAAA
>MDTB01209244.1_pt1 | contig 10219 bp, 10 predicted proteins | sample 811161 | NCBI WGS metagenome assembly MDTB01 (sample SAMN05326650, study PRJNA326480) | marine metagenome | isolation source: seawater | place: Mediterranean Sea | collected 2009
AAGCAAAATCCAATTCTAGCGCCTTACAGCAGCCTACTTTTCACCCGGACAGTCAAAAAAAGCCCCGCTATATAGCGGGGCTCTTGATTGGCTTGGGTAAAAAAAGCCAGGCGAGACTACATCATACCGCCCATACCGCCCATGCCGCCCATATCAGGCATCGCGGGGGCAGCCGGCGAATCATCCGCCATCTCAGCCACCATCGCCTCGGTCGTCACCATCATGCCCGCAATAGACGCGGCATGCTGCAGGGCAACGCGGGTCACCTTGGTCGGATCAAGAATGCCCATGCTGATCATGTCACCATATTCCCCGGTACCAGCGTTATAGCCATGGTTGCCGTCCTTACCCAGGACGTTATTGAGGACAACTGAACCTTCCTCACCGGCATTAGCAACGATCTGGCGCAGCGGCTCTTCAATAGCCCGCTGTACGATCTTGATACCCTGATCCTGATCGTGATTGGCACCTTTCGCCTCACCTACCGCAGCAATGCAACGCACCAGAGCCACGCCCCCGCCGGGCACGACGCCCTCTTCTACTGCCGCGCGGGTCGCATGCAGAGCGTCTTCGACACGGGCCTTCTTCTCTTTCATTTCGACTTCAGTCGCAGCACCAACCTTGATTACCGCGACACCGCCGGCCAGTTTAGCTACGCGTTCCTGCATCTTTTCCTTGTCGTAGTCGGAGGTGGCTTCTTCGATCTGTACACGGACCTGATTGACTCGCGCTTCGATGTCGCTGGCAGAACCCGCGCCGTCGATGACGGTGGTGTTCTCCTTGCTCACCTGCACGCGTTTAGCGGACCCAAGTTCTTCAAGCGTAGCGCCTTCGAGGCTCATGCCGACTTCTTCGGAGATCACCTGACCACCAGTCAGAATGGCGAGATCCTGCAGCATGGCTTTACGGCGGTCACCGAAACCAGGGGCCTTCACCGCACAGACTTTAACGATACCGCGGATATTATTGACCACCAGGGTCGCCAGTGCTTCCCCTTCGATGTCCTCAGCGATCACGAGCAGGGGGCGCCCTGCTTTAGCGGTGGCTTCCAGCACCGGCAGCATCTCGCGGATGTTCGAAATCTTCTTGTCGTGGATCAGAATCAACGGGTTATCCATTTCAGTCTGCATGGCATCCTGATCGTTGATGAAGTAGGGTGACAGGTATCCACGATCAAACTGCATGCCTTCTACGACTTCCAGCTCGTTCTCAAGGCTTTTACCTTCCTCAACCGTGATCACACCTTCTTTGCCGACCTTCTCCATCGCTTCGGCGATAATGCCGCCAACAGAATCATCCGCGTTGGCCGAAACGGTACCGACCTGGGCGATTTCTTGATGATCCGAGCAGGGCTTGGAAATCTCAGCCAACTGATTGACAGCGGCTTTGACAGCCTTATCGATACCCCGTTTGAGATCCATGGGGTTCATGCCGGCAGCGACAGACTTAAGACCCTCGCGGAGCATGGCCTGGGCCAATACGGTCGCGGTGGTGGTTCCATCACCCGCTACATCAGAGGTCTTGGAAGCGACTTCCTTGACCATCTGGGCACCCATGTTCTCGAATTTATCCTTGAGCTCGATCTCTTTTGCGACAGACACACCGTCCTTGGTGACGGTCGGCGCGCCGAAAGACTTGTCAAGCACCACGTTACGGCCTTTTGGGCCCAGCGTGACCTTGACGGCGTCTGCAAGCACATTGACGCCACGCAGTTTGGCCGCGCGGGCGGACTCGCCGAATTTGACTTCTTTAGCTGACATTATTTCGTTCCTTTAAAAAATTGTTTGCGTATTGGTTAGGTGCAAGCCTTCGCCGACCTCAACCCTCAATAACGCCCATGATGTCGTCTTCACGCATCACCAGGACTTCTTCACCTTCTACCTTGACCTCGGTGCCGGAATACTTGCCGAACAGCACTTTGTCGCCGACATTGACGTCGGGGGTCAAACGCTCGCCATTGTCCTGACGCTTGCCGTTGCCCACGGCCAGCACTTCACCCGTCATGGGTTTTTCAGTCGCTGAATCGGGAATGACGATTCCGCCAGCGCTGGTACGCTCTTCGTCGAGGCGTCGCACAACAAGACGGTCGTGCAGCGGTCGAATATTCATCTACTTTATCTCCTAAAGATCTGAGTAATGGAGGGAATTTCTGAGACTAACAGGTGTTAGCACTCACCTTATTTGAGTGCTAATAGTAGGGCTTAAATGGGGAAAGTCAAGAGTTGTGCTGAAAATCAGTCATCAATTCGCCGAGATTCGCCATCGAGGACGCCGGGAGCCCGTCCGCTTGGGGTGCCATCGGCAGGGGTAACCACACGGCCTAACAGCCAGCGTCTAACCAGAAACTGGCGAAGCGGCGGCGTCAAAAGGAGAAAACCCACTAGGTCTGTGAAAAAACCCGGTGTCAGCAAAAAAGCCCCGGCAACTAAAAGCGCCAACCCTTCAATTATCGTTACCGCAGGCAGTTCCCCAGCCTGGGTTGCTGAACGGAAGCGCGCGAGCGCCGCAAGCCCTTGACGACGCACAAGTCCCGCGCCCAAAGCTGCGGTGCCAACCACTGCAGTCACGGTCCAGACCGCCCCAATTAGGCTTCCAATCTCGATCAGAAGGTAGATCTCCAGCACCGGGACCAGCAAAAATGTGAGAAATAACAGGGGCATCAGGAGCGCATCAGAAGGTTTACCAACCGGCTACGTATTTTACCGAACCCTCGTCAGCCTTGCGAAAAAGGCCGTCGCAATATTGCAAGCCTGGGGCTATTGCAAACGTGCGAAAATCGTGGTTTCTCGCCAGACCCGTCAAGCCTCAAACTGCAGCCCTCCCACAGACTCACTATGAAGCACAAACTCCATCTATCTTCCGCTGGCTCTATGTTCAAGCATGCGGGCCTATGGCCCAAGGCGCTGTGCTCCCTACTGATCGCGATAGCAGTAGCGCCGCTCGGTGCCCAGGACAGCGAGGATCTGCTGGAGCCCGAACAAGCGTTTGCCTTTTCCGCAGAGATAATCTCGCCCGAGGAGATTATGGCGACCTGGCAGATCGCGCCGGGATACTACATGTATCTCGACAAATTTGGTTTCGATGCTGACCCGTCAGGCGTTGCAATAGCGCAAGTCAATTACCCGCCCGGCAGAACCAAGCACGATGAGTTCTTTGGCGACGTCCAGATTCTCGAGCAGTCAGCTCGGATCACGATCGCACTTCAGCGCAGCGTTTCAGATTCAGGGGAACTGCTGCTGAGCGCCCGAGGACAGGGCTGCAACGAACCGGTTGGCGTGTGCTACCCACCACTCACCCAAAAAGTCACTTTAACCCTCCCCGCGGTCACCCCCCCGAAAAGCAACACGATCAATAGTGTTGCGGACCTGCAGCAACTGCTCGGCGTAGCGGCCAGCGGCCCGGAATTTCTGGACGTCGATGACGCCTTTGTTCTCAAGGTCAATGCCGACGGACGTGACATGCTGCGGGCGCAATTCATCGTCGCGCCCGGCTACTACCTATATCGAAACAAGCTCAGTTTCGAAACGCAGGCGGGGGGCGCCTTGGCGGAGCATACCCTTCCTCCAGGCAAGCGCAAACAGGATCCTTATTTTGGCGAGGTTGAGATCTTTGCAAACGACTTCGCTGCCCAGCTGCCGATCATCCCTGAGACAACCGCTCAAGAGGTCACCCTGATTGCGAATTTCCAAGGTTGTGCCGAGCAGGGTATCTGCTATCCGCCTGTCGAGAAAACTTTCACGATAGCGTTACCCCGGGTGATCAGTGACGCGGCCGCAAGTGAAAACGCGACCACTACTACTGTTGGGCAACCGGCTGAGGCGGGCGGGCCCCAAACGATCTCGACGCGTGCTCTTTTTGGGTACCTTGGAGCCGCGTTTGCCACTGGACTGCTGCTCAGTTTCACTCCGTGCGTTCTGCCACTCATCCCGATCCTGCTCGGAACAATCGTTGGTCAATCGGGTACCGGCCGAGGTCGAGCCGCAGGACTCTCATTCGTTTATGTTCTGGGGACGGTTGCCACCTATGCTGCTATTGGCGCTGTGGCGGGGGCCACCGGAGAGCAGTTGCAGGCTTACTTCCAAAACCTCTGGGCAATCGGCACCATTGCCCTCATCCTGGGACTGATGGCGCTATCCATGTTCGGGTTTTACGAGATTCAGATGCCATCGGCCCTGCAATCAAGGCTGGCAACGGGAAGTCAGGGCCTTCGCGGTTCGGTCTGGATGATCTTTATTCTCGGCGCAGCGTCTGCACTGATCGTGGGCGCTTGTGTTTCCCCTCTGCTGATATCTGTTCTCAGCATCGCGATCCTCAATGCAAACCCATGGATCGGCGCTGCACTGATGTCTTCAATGGCACTTGGTATGGGCGTGATTCTTGTTGTAGCGGGGGCAGGCGCGACCTGGCTGATTCCACGCAGCGGACTTTGGATGGAACGCGTCAAACAGGCATTTGGTGTAATGCTGCTGGGTGTCGCCGTCTATCTGCTGGGTGCAATACCGGCAGTGCCCGTATTGCTGTTGTGGGCGATCCTCTTCATCATCACTGGCGTCTATCTCGGTGCAGGTCGAACTCTTGCCGCAGACGCTTCAGGCTGGATGGTTTTCTTCAAGGGGCTCGGTATGGTCCTGCTGGTCTGGGGCGTTCTTGCGATGATCGGCGGCTTCAGCGGCAACCGCAGCATCATGGCGCCGGTATCGTTCAGTAGTCTCGTTGGAGCTGCCGGCGGAACGAATGAGGACAAGGCTGTACATTTCGAAAGAGTCAGTTCACTGGTGACCCTGAACGAGGCACTTGCCGAGGCGAAAACTACCGAAAAGAAAGTGATACTCGACTTTTACGCGGACTGGTGTACGGATTGCGTTCGGATGGAGAAGACTACTTTTCGAAATCCCCTGGTCACCACAGCACTTGCGGGCTACCGTTTGCTACAGGTGGATGTGACGGATCCGGACGACCCCGGAGGCGCTGCTATCAAGAAGCGCTATGGCGTATTTGGCCCTCCGGCCGTACTATTCTTCAATGCCGATGGTCAGGAATATCAGGCAGAACGGCGCTACGGGTTTATCGGTGCTGACGCCCTCCTTGCACTCCTGAACTCCCTGGAATAATCCTCATGCTACTGTCTCGCATGCGGCTCGCCTGGCTCGTCGGCGGGGCGGCCGCAGCAGTCGTCGGGTTCTTCGCCGCCGGGATCTTGGTTTCGAAAACCGCGCCCGAGTCCCAGACGATAAAGACTCTGGCTCCGTTTTCGCTGCCCACCAGTAGTGGTGACACTTTCTCCTCCGACCAGCTGTCGGGTCATGTCGTTCTGGTCAACTTCTGGGCCACCTGGTGTGAACCCTGCCGAAAAGAAATTCCGCTGTTGGTGGCAGCTCAGGCTCTGCATCACGGATCACTCGCTGTGGTCGGCATTGCGGTTGACGAACTCGATCCTGTTCGGCGATTCGAGGATGAGGTCGGACTCAATTACACCTCGCTGGTAGGAAAAGCCGAGGCGCTCGCCCTAATGGAGCGCTACGGCAATTCCGGGCAACTGCCATTCACCCTGGTCTTTGACCAACAAGGGCGGCTACGTTACATGAAAACTGGAGAAATCCGAGGCTCGGACCTTGACCAATGGCTTGCTGATCTTCTCTGAGACAAATCGTTACCGTGACGGTTGGCTCGGAATAATTTCAAAAACCAGATAACTTCATCGAAATAGTCGATAAATGTCTTTATCTGTACATAAAATCTCCAAAAATGGTAGAATAGAGGATAGCCTAGGAAACTAACGATGCCCGATATTCTGCTGCTTCACGGCCCCAACCTAAACCTGCTCGGTACGCGGGAACCGGGCGTCTACGGTGCGTGCACCCTCGAGGAAATCAATCACCGGGCGCTTGAGCAGTGTAATGCTGTTGGCGCTCAGCTTGAGACGCTCCAATCCAACAGCGAGTGTGAACTCGTTGACCGCGTTCAACTGGCGGGCACCGACGGGACGCGGTTCATCGTTATCAATCCGGCGGCGTTTACCCATACCAGCATCGCATTGCGGGACGCTTTCGCGGCGGTCGGGCTTCCGTTCATCGAGGTTCACCTTTCCAATGTGCATGCGAGGGAACCCTTCCGCCAGAAGTCATTTTTCTCCGACCTGGCGCACGCTGTCCTCTGCGGCCTTGGACCACGTGGGTATGCGGCTGCGGTAGACGCTGCGTTGGAGCAGTCGGGTTTTCGCACCACTCTCACCTGAAATCGCGTGCCATGGATATTCGCAAAATAAAGAAACTCATCGAAATGCTCGAGGAATCTCAGCTAAGCGAAATCGAGATAACCGAGGGTGAAGAATCTATCCGCTTGAGCCGGGGTTCAGCAGCACCCAATGCCCCAGTGCTCGCCGCGGCTCTCGCACCCCCGAGCGCACCAGCCGAAGTGACGCCAAGTTACATTCCACAGCCCACGATTCCTGTCGCTGATCCCGAAATCCCTGAACCTGATGAGACCTCTGGCGCCCTGTGTTCGCCAATGGTAGGCACCTTTTACGCCTCACCCAATCCCGACTCCAAGCCTTATGTAGAGATCGGAAGCCGGGTCAGCGTCGGCGATACCCTATGCATGATTGAGGCTATGAAGATCTTCAACCAGGTGGATGCCGAAGTCAGCGGGGTAGTCAAAAAAATCCTGAAAAACAGTGGCGATCCCGTGGAATATGGAGAAACGCTGTTTGTGATCGAGGAAGACGGCGGCTAACTCACTCCTGATGATCGATAAACTTGTGATCGCCAACCGCGGCGAAGTCGCGCTGCGGATTCTGAGAGCCTGTGGGGAGCTGGGCATCCGCACGGTGGCGCTGCACTCCGAAGCCGACGCGGACACCAAGTATGTGCGCCTGGCATCGGAATCTGTCTGCATCGGCCCTCCTGCGGCCGCTGGCAGTTATCTCAACATCCCGGCCGTCATTGCCGCCGCAGAAGTCACAGACGCTACCGCGATTCATCCGGGTTACGGATTTCTTGCCGAAAACGCCGACTTTGCGGAACACGTCGAACAAAGTGGTTTCATTTTTGTCGGACCGGCCGCCGAGACGATCCGCCTGATGGGCGACAAAATTTCGGCGATTGACGCGATGCAAAAGGCGGGTGTGCCCTGTGTCCCCGGCTCCAACGGCTCCCTGCCGGATAATGCCGACGAGATCATGCGCATCGCCTCGGATATCGGATATCCCATCATCATCAAAGCAACCGCAGGTGGCGGGGGCAAAGGCATGCGGGTGGTGCACACCGAAGCCGCGCTGCTCAACGCCTGGCAACTGACCCGCAGTGAAGCCCAGGCAGCTTTTGGTAACGACACCGTATATATGGAGCGCTACCTCGAAAAGCCGCGCCATGTTGAGTTTCAGGTGCTTGCCGACACACAGGGAGAAGTGGTCATACTAGGTGACCGTGACTGTTCCATGCAACGCCGGCACCAGAAAGTTCTGGAAGAGGCGCCGGCACCAGGCATCCCAGACGAGATGCGCGCCGAAATGAGTGAGCGCTGCGCCAATGCCTGTCGGCAGATCGGGTATCGCGGCGCCGGCACCTTTGAATTCCTTTACGAAAACGGTGAATTCTTCTTCATCGAAATGAACACCCGTCTCCAGGTAGAACACCCGATTACCGAGGCGATCACCGGCATCGATATTGTCTGCGAGCAGATCAAGATCGCCGCCGGCGAACCCTTATGCGTGACACAAAAAGACATCCGCCTTCAGGGGCATGCGGTGGAGTGCCGGATCAACGCCGAAAACGCCATCACCTTCTTGCCCTCACCGGGAACAATTACCCGCTATCACCCGCCAGGTGGACCCGGGGTTCGGGTGGATTCTCATATCTTCAATGATTACCGTGTACCCCCTTACTATGATTCGCTGATTGCGAAGGTCATCACCTACGGAGAAAATCGGGAACAGGCGCTACAACGGATGAGCGGCGCCTTGCGCGAGATGGTCGTGGACGGGATCGACACGAACATCCAACTGCAGCAGCGCATCGTCGACGATGCGGCTTTCCGGCGCCAACCTCTGGATATCCATTACCTGGAAAGACAGTTGTCCAGTTGACCGGCGACAGCGTTCCATCGTGAAAGCAGGGTTGCAGACCCATTGGTGGCGTATCTCGGTCACCGTTGCCCTCGATGCGGCGGGTCGGATCGAAGAGGCGCTAGAAGTGCTTGGCGCCCTCGCTGTCACGCGCACCGACGCTGGCGACTCCCCGCAGTTTGACGGTGCAGTGCCAGACCAGCCGCGCTGGGCCTTACAGTCCATCTCTGGGCTATTTCCGCCAGAGGCAGATATCCCAACTCTCAAAGCGCAACTCATGGCAGTGGGTGGGGCCGGCACAGCGCCGATTACAGAGCACTTTGCCGATCAGGACTGGGAACTGTCGGGACGTGCTTCCTTTTCCCCGGTACGCATCAGTGATCATCTTTGGGTGTGCCCGCCCTGGAACCGGTTACCGGAAGCAGAGGACCGGGTCGAGGTCGTGATCACGCCAGGGCTCGCTTTTGGAACAGGCACCCACGCGACCACCCAACTCTGTTTGCAGCAGCTCGAACGCCAGATGCTGCGCGGGCGCACGGTGCTTGACTGGGGGTGTGGGTCGGGCGTACTGGCCGTTGCTGCATTGCTCTTGGGAGCGGCCGACGCGACCGCGGTCGATCTGGACCCTAAAGCGCTCGCGGCAAGCGGAGAAAATGCGGTACTCAACGGCGTGAATGACGCCCTGTCTGTATGCAGGCCAGATGAAGTGAACGGCCATGAGCAATATGACATTGTGGTCGCCAATATTCTTGCCGGAACCATCATGGATCTCGCACCGACCCTGGAGCGCCACCTGGCTCCGAACGGCATCTTGATCCTGAGCGGCATTCTTGCTGTCCAGACGGACCGAGTACAGGCGGCCTTTGCGCAGTACAATCTCAATCTGTCGCACCGCGAGGAATGGGCCTGTCTTTGCGGGTCGCGTATCGCAAGTTGAGTTTTGTTGATGGCTACTGTCGCACCCGCCCTGTTTCAGACCCGTTGCAGTTCCTGCGACGCCGTCCAGTCTGTCGCTCAGGAAGTGCTGCAGGCCAATACCGGTCTTCTTCACTGTGCCCACTGCGGCCAGATATTCAATGCCGCCTGGAGTTTGGTTGACCAGATTCCCAATCCCGCACGCGGGGTTGACCCCGCGTCTTCCCGGCAAGACCCTCCGCTTAGCGAGTATGGGCCGACCTCGTACGATGGTCAGACCCGCCCGCCTCGAGAAATCGCCGCTGAGGCCTTTGGCGCGGATTCACTTGCGGCGGAACAGGACGGGTTCTCGCAAATTTCTTCGTCAGTGGGTCTGCATGAACGCAAGGAGCCGACACTGGTCATTGGGGATTACGATGCCCCCCCGCCCCGCGGTGTCACGTCACCCGCCGGAACTCAGGCACGATCTACCCGACCCATGTCGCGAGGTCTGTCATTAGCCGGTGTTGTGCTCCTAGTCATTGCCCTTTTTGCTCAGGTCCGATTCCCTCTTCTGGAGGCCGTTGCCAGCGTAGCAGCAACGAGGCCGTCGCTCGGGGTGTTATGTCGTTATACCGGATGCCAACTGCCAGCACCCACAGAAGGCCCTGTGGTGAGCGTGACCCGAAGTAGTATGGACCTTCATCGGCACCGACCCGATGCACTGGTGCTGCGGATCCATCTCCTCAACCACAGCACTACGGTGCAGGATTATCCCGCCGTCGAAGTCACCCTTAACAACGTCGTCGGTGAAGTAGTCGGTCGTCGAACTTATCTACCGCGGGAATTTGGCGTAACGGACGAAACCCGGAAACTGCAGGGTGAACGTGAAGCGGTCGTGACATTGGTGCTGGCGAAATCCGATCCGGTGGTAAGCGGTGTGACCGCAAGGGCGGTGCAGTTCTGATATGCCGGTGAACGCCTGCACCGTCGATACCACTGGCGGCCTGACGATAGGCCACCTGGCACTAAAGGGCAGAGTGATTGCCGCGCCCATGGCGGGCGTTAGTGATCAACCCTATCGCTGTCTTGCCAGGCACTTTGGTGCCTCCCTCGCCGTCAGCGAAATGGTAAGCGCATCTCCACAACTGCGGCACTCGCGCAAATCGTGCCAGCGAACAAACCATGACGGCGAAGCGGGCCCGGTCAGTGTCCAACTGTTAGGCGCAGATCCGGATCAAATGGCTGATGCGGCCCGCCATA
>MDTB01229831.1_pt1 | contig 10219 bp, 10 predicted proteins | sample 811161 | NCBI WGS metagenome assembly MDTB01 (sample SAMN05326650, study PRJNA326480) | marine metagenome | isolation source: seawater | place: Mediterranean Sea | collected 2009
AATAACACTTTTTACTCGCTCATCTATATTGCTCATTTATTTTATCTCCTAATAATTATTTATAATGATGATGTTTACAGACATTTTACAAGAAAATGAATCTTTTTCACATATATAACCCGCCATTTACATTAATATTTTCACCCGTAATATAAGAGGAACTGTCTGATGCTAAAAAACTTACAACACTTGCCAGCTCCTTTGGGGAACCCATTCTTCCGAGTGGAATCGACTTAATCAGAGCTTCTTTTTGATTCTCTTTTAACTTATTGGTCATATCGGTATCAATAAAACCTGGTGAAACAGTGTTTACTGTTATATTTCTTGAAGCAACTTCCTTAGCTAAAGATTTTGTGAAACCCAATAGCCCAGACTTAGTAGCAGAATAGTTTGTCTGCCCAGCATTACCGCTTACACCAACGACCGAACCTATGTTAATTACCCTCCCAAATCTATCTTTCATCATATCTTTTATAAATTCTCTTGTTATCCTATAAACTGATGTCAAATTAGTATTAATGACATTATCCCATTCATCGTCATTCATTCTGATTAATAGATTATCCATGGTTATTCCAGCATTATTGACTAGTATTGATACATTGCCATATTTATCTTTAATGCTTAAATTTAAATCAGATAGCTTGTTTTTGTCAGTTACATCAAAAACAAAACCACAACCAACTCCATTTTGATCAGCCAATGAATTTTCAATAATTGCGACACCCTCTGGGGTTCGTGAAGTGCCAACAACTGTGAAATCACTCTTTACTAATGACTTTAGAATTTCATTACCTATGCCTCTGTTGGCGCCTGTAACTAAGGCAATCTTTGATTTAGACATTACATGCTCCTATCACTTCTTCAATACCATCAAAACTATCCAAAGCATAATTACTAACCCCTTCTCTATCTGACAATATTTTACTATTTAAGCCAGTAAGTACTTTACCTGGCCCAATTTCAACAAAATTAGTTATATTATTATTAAACAAATTGTTGATTGTTCTATCCCATAATACAGGGTGACATACTTGATCACATAGTGATTTTATTATATCAACTTTGCCGATTTTTTCCGAAGCATCTATATTATGCAAAATTGGGAAGAGTATATTTTCATCTGAAATATTAATATTATTCAATAATTTATCTAATTTATCTGAACATGATTTCATAATAGTAGAATGAGCTGCAATGCTAACAGGTAGTACAATAACCCTCTTAACTCCTTGATCTTTGAATTCAGACTCACATGTATCGATTAATGTTTTATGCCCAGCAATCACTATCTGGTTCTTAGAATTATAATTAACTGGCTGGATAAATTTATCAGCAGTAGAGAGTTTCTTACATATTTCATTAACAATATTAGCAAGATCTAATTCGGGGTTATTTGACATAATTGCTGCCATGCCTCCCTCTATCCCAGCCATGGCATCATCCATATATTTAGCTCTTTTAGAGACAATTTTAAGACAATCTTCTAGAGAGAAGGTGCCATTGGCAACTAGCGCTGAATATTCTCCGAGACTGTGGCCGGCAGCAAATTTAGGTAGTTTCTTCGTTTGACTTAAAAACACCTCCCATATTGCAATTGATGTTGCCACCATGATTGGCTGTGTATATAAGGTATTATTAAGCTTTGTCTCGTTAGCCACAATTCTCTTAATATCATATCCAAGTATTTCAGATGATTGTTCTATGTGTCTATTAAATATATGATTTTTATCATAATTTAAGAGCATATTTTGATTTTGAGAGCCTTGTCCAGGGAATAAAACTACATAATCTTTCATGAAATATCAACCATGTAGTCACTATAGGAATATAAGCCTGGCGATTGATCTTTTATCCATTTTGCGGTGTCAATCGCACCTCGTGCAAAAATACTCCTATCATTTGCAACGTGGAGAAGATGAATGGCATCATGTTGATCGGTAAAAACTACCTCATGTGTGCCTATCTCTGTATCTTGTCTCAATGATTCAAACTTAATCGGACATTTAGATGAGCTGATATCGCCTAATTCAATATTTTGACTATCACATATCACCTGGGCCATTTTAATTGCAGTTCCTGATGGTGAGTCTACTTTGTTTTTATGGTGAACTTCCTTGATTAAAACGTCATACCCTCTAAGATTTTTTGACATTAAAGCAAGTGACTTAAGGCTGACATTGACACCATGACTCATATTTGGTGCAAGAAGTATTGGTATTTGCTTAGATGCCACATTAATATGCTCTAATTGGTTGTTATTATATCCAGTTGTTCCAATGGTGATTGGCTTTTTAATTAAAATACATTTTTGTATTGTTGAAATCGATGGGTCAGGTAGTGAAAAATCTATTACAACATCAAACAGATCATGATTTTGAGAAATATCTGTTGTCAATGGTAAGTTGAATTTATCTGCTGAGCTTTTGATCATATCATCAGTATCACAGCCTATGGTGATTTTGATATCATTGTGATTAGCTGATTCATTAAAGATAGATTGCCCCATTCTTCCTAAAAAACCATTAATAGCAATATTGGTCATAACTTACTCAAAAAAATCTCTTATCTTATCTACCCAACTATTTTCTTTTGGTATGTGCTTAGATTTGCTTTTTCTAAAAGAGTTGTCAAGTTGTCTTAAAAGATCTTTTTGTTCTTTTGTCAAATTTACTGGGGTTTCCACGTTTACTCTACAATATAAATCTCCAATTGAATTAGATCTAACTGATTTGACGCCTTTTCCTTTGATTCTAAATTGTTTGCCAGATTGAGTGCCACTCGGTATCTTCAACTCAACTTTACCATTTAATGTTGGTATGACTACACTGTCACCCAATGTAGCAGTTGTGAAATTTACTGGAATTTCGCATAACAAATCATCCTGTTGACGTTGAAAGATTGGATGTGGTCTTACTCTGACAGATACATAAAGGTCCCCAGACTGTGCTCCATGACCTCCTGCTTCTCCCTCACCAGATAACCTAATTTGGTCACCAGTATCAACTCCACTAGGAATATTAACTGACAGATTTTTAGTTTTTTTAATTTTGCCTGTACCAGAACAAGTTCTACACGGTTGTTCGATTATTTGTCCTCTGCCTCCGCATGTAGGACATGTTTGTTGTACAGAAAAGAATCCCTGACTCATTCTCACCTGACCAGAACCATTGCATTGAGGACAGGTTCTAAATGCTGTTCCATCCTTAGCACCTGTTCCATTGCAATCGGTACAATTGATACTGGTAGGGATTTTCATTTTGACCTCTTTACCGCTAACAGCTTCTTCAAGAGATAATTCTATTTGATATTCTAAATCTGAACCTCTTCGTTGTTGGCCTCTGCTGCCTCCTCCGCCGAAGATATCACCAAAAACATCGCCGAATATATCATTAAACGATCCACCGCCAGAAAATCCACCTGGTCCACCAAATCTTGAGTCCATGCCCTCATGACCAAACTGATCATATGTCTGTCGTTTGTTAGTGTCGCTTAGTACTTCATACGCTTCAGATAACTCTTTAAATTTATCTTCAGATGCTTTATCACCCTGGTTACGATCAGGGTGATGTTTCATTGCTAGTTTCTTATATGCTTTTTTTATCTCTGCAGGAGATGCATCACGGCTAACACCAAGTGATTGATAATAATCAGTTTTAGCCATTATTATTTATTTTCAGCCTTAGTTTCTTCGCTTTCTTCTTTAACTTCAGTAAAATCACCATCCACCACATTATCATTTGGCTTAGGATCAGATCCGTCTGCTGAAGCATCTGCGCCTTGTTGCTTAGCTGCCTCTTCTTTGTAGGCTTGTTCTGCAATTTTACCTGCAGCTTCAGTCAACTTCATAGTTTTCTCTGTTATTTTCTCTGCATCATCATTTTTAAGCTCCTCTTGGAGATCTTTGATTGCAGCATTGACTTTATCTACTTCAGATTTATCAGCCTTATCGCCTAGGTCTTTAATAGATTTTTCAGATCCAAGTATCATGGCCTCTGCTTGATTTTTTGCATCAACTAGAGCTTTAGCTTTTTTATCCTCTTCTGCATGTGTTTCAGCGTCTTTAACCATTTGGTTGATTTCTTCTTCTGACAACCCACTCGAATCTTTTATTATGATTGATTGTTCTTTACCTGTGGCTTTGTCTTTTGCAGATACATTTAGTATGCCGTTAGCATCTATATCAAATGTAACTTCAATTTGCGGTGTGCCTCTAGGAGCTGGCGGTATATCTGCTAGATCAAACCTTCCCAGAGATTTATTTCCTGAAGCCATCTCTCTCTCACCTTGAAGAACATGCACTGTTACTGCTGGCTGATTATCTTCAGCTGTCGAGAATGTCTGAGATTTCTTAGTTGGGATTGTAGTATTTTTTTCTATCAACGGTGTTCTTACTCCGCCCATTGTTTCAATTCCTAGTGTTAAAGGCGTAACATCTAGGAGTAATACATCTTTTACATCGCCACCTAATACACCAGCTTGAATTGCAGCACCCATTGCTACAGCCTCATCTGGGTTAACTTCTTTTTTTGGTTCTTTGTTAAAAAATTGTTGTACTGCTTCTTGTACCTTTGGCATTCTAGTTTGTCCACCAACAAGAATAACCTCATTTATGTCACTTGAACTTAATCCAGCTTCTTTAAGAGCAATTTTACAAGGCTCTAATGTTTTTGTCACAAGATCTTCAACCAGTGATTCAAGTTTAGCTCTGGTTAATTTCATGTTCAAATGTTTAGGTCCGGATGCATCTGCAGTTACATATGGTAAATTTATGTCTGTTTGCATACTAGATGACAACTCAATCTTTGCTTTCTCAGCGGCTTCCTTCAATCTTTGTATAGCTGATGGGTCATTTCTCAAGTCAACACCTTGCTCTTTTTTAAACTCATCAACAAGATAATCAATTAATCTTAAGTCAAAATCCTCTCCTCCTAAGAAAGTATCACCACTAGTAGACAGCACATCGAAGGATTGTTCTCCGTCTAGGTTAGAAATTTCGATTATTGATACATCAAATGTTCCACCGCCTAAATCGTATACAACTATTTTTTGTTCAGCTTGTTTTTTATCCAGACCATAAGCTAGTGCTGCCGCAGTTGGCTCACTAATAATTCTTTTGACATCAAGACCAGCAATCTTGCCTGCATCTTTGGTTGCTTGTCTTTGAGCGTCATTAAAATAGGCTGGCACAGTGATAACTGCTTCAGTTACAGCAGATCCTAAATAATCTTCAGCTGTACTTTTCATTTTTTGAAGAATCTTAGCAGAAACCTCAGGTGGAGATATTTTCTTGCCTTTAGCTTCTACCCATGCATCACCATTATCAGCTTTAACAATTTTATATGGAACAATGTCTTGGTCTTTTTTAACTGCATCTTCAGCAAATTTTCTACCTATAAGTCTTTTAATAGCATACAGAGTGTCTTTTGGATTCATGACCGCCTGGCGCTTAGCTGGCTGTCCTATTAACGAGCCATCATCAGTGTAAGCCACAAATGATGGTGTTGTTCTATCTCCTTCGCTGTTTTCTATGACCTTTGGTGTTTCACCATCCATCACAGATACGCATGAATTAGTGGTTCCTAAATCTATTCCAATTATTCTTGCCATTGTTAACTCCTAAAATTGTTACTAATGGTAAGATGTAGACGATTTATCTATTTTCAAGTCTTAATCTTTGTTTTTTACAACTATAACAAGCGCAGGCTTAATCACTCTGTCATTTAACACATAGCCTTTCTGAACAACCTCAGATATTGTGTCATTTTTCTGTTTTGAGTCATTTATAGTGCTGATTGCCTGGTGAAATTCAGGATTGAATGATTCATCTTTTGGATTAATTTCCTGTATATTATTTTTTTCAAAGAGTTGTTGAAACATGGATAATAAAAGCTTATTACCTTCCTCTAATTGTTCTTTTGACATTTTCTTATCAGTCAATGAACAACTTAAGCTGAGACTATCATATATTGGAATTATCTCCTGAAGAACTGACTCTATGGAGTATTTGTATGCGTTTTCTACCTCTTTTTGAGATCTTTTTTTGATGTTTTCAACCTCGGCCTTTGCCCTCAAAAGCGAGTCATGACTTTCTTCTATTTTTTTTTGTAATAGCTCAGTCTCGCTTAGCTCTTTTTCTTCCAAGCTGCTTTCATCTAACTCTGTTTCTGTTGATTCTGTCTGCTTGTCCTCTTTATCATTTGTTTCAGTCATAATCTACTCACTAAATCAATTACTCAAGAATATTTTATATATAAAGCCTGATTATGCAATATAATAAATTCATGAATAAGAGAAGTACAACATATTCCGTAAAGGTTGGTGATTTATACATTGGCTCAGATTACCCTGTAAGAGTCCAATCCATGACCAATACCAATACAGCAGATGTAGCAGATACAGTTAATCAAATTATGCAATTATATGATGCAGGATCTGAGCTAGTTCGAGTTACAGTTAATGATGAAGAATCTGCTAGGGTAATAGATCAGATAAAATCCAAGTTAATACAAAAAAACTACAATGTCCCTATTGCAGGTGATTTTCACTTTAATGGTCACTTGTTGTTATCCAAATACCCTAATGCAGCGGCAGCGCTTGACAAATATCGTATTAATCCTGGGAATGTAGGCTCAAAAGACAAGTTTGATGCTAATTTTGAAAAAATTATAAATATCGCAATTCATAACGATAAGCCAATAAGAATTGGCGGTAACTGGGGTAGTATTAATAAACAAATTCTTGACGAAGCAATTTCAGATAAAAATAATTATGATAATGATTTAAGTTATTCAAAAATAATGAAAAAAATACTTATTGATTCTGTTATTAGTTCTGCAGAAAAAGCTATCTCCTTGGGGCTTAAAGAGGATAAAATTATAGTGTCTTGTAAGACCAGCAATGTTTCAGATCTAGTTGATATCTATGAGGAATTGTCTAAATGTTGCAGGTATCCATTGCATCTTGGTCTGACGGAGGCAGGCCTCGGCAGAGATGCAATAATATCATCGGTTTCTGCTCTATCAATACTAATAAACAAGGGAATTGGTGATACCATCCGCGTATCTTTAACGCCGGACAACATAGAGTCTAGGACCGAGGAAGTTGAAGTTTGCCAACAAATATTGTCTTCTCTTGGATTAAGAAACTATACACCAAGAGTTATTTCATGTCCTGGATGCGGGAGAACCAGTAATACATACTTCGTGGAACTATCTAAATCTATTAAGAATCATATTAATAAGCAAATGCCTGTGTGGAAAAATAAATATCAAGGTGTTGAAGATTTAAATATCGCTGTGATGGGCTGTATTGTCAACGGCCCTGGTGAATCAAAACATGCGAATATAGGCATAAGTCTTCCTGGTAATAATGAAGACCCTTCTGCACCAGTTTTCATCGATGGTAAAAAATACAAAACTCTGCATGGAAATAATATTGAAGAGCAATTTTTTGATATATTACAAACATATATAGATGATAAGTATAGTTGATTATTAGGATATGAGTCAGATCAAAATAATTCTAATTGGTTTAATCATAACTCTAGTCATTGTCATGTTTAACTCTAACAACGATTTTATACTCTACATAAATGATAATTTGAGTCAGATTAAAGATTTCAATCGACAAAGTCCATTTGAAGCAGGTCTTTATTTTTTTCTAGCTGTACTTATTTTAACATCTCTTTCAATGCCAGTAGCTTTGGTGCTTGGATTAACTGCTGGTATTATATTTGAGCCTATAAAAGCAGTAGTACTAATTTCATTTGCAACATCAATTGGAGCGTTGTTATCATTTCTTCTATCCAGATACATATTTAGAGATTATTTGAAAAATAAGTATGGAGATCAATACGCAACAATAAATAATGGTTTCATAGAAAACGGCGCTTATTACTTGTTTGCCCTTAGAATGACACCGATATTTCCTTATTTTATGATAAATATCTTATCCGGCCTAACTACTATAAAGATTTTTAGTTATTATGTTGTAACTCAAATTGGCATGCTGCCAATGAGCATTATCATTATCTTTCTAGGTAGAAGTCTTGACAAGATTATCGTATCAGATTTGAATAGCATTAATGTTGAGTTTGCTATCCTTCTCACATTGTTCGGCCTAATGCCGCTATTTTTTAAATACATCTTTAGGAGGTTTTTAAGGTCCTGATATGCAATTAGTTTTTCAGTCAATCATCTATCTTGGCTATAGGTCTGTTTTTATTGGTAATCCATTCGCTCCAAGAACCTACATATAATGGCACATCTCTAATGCCGCAAATTTCTAATGCTAGGATATTATGACAAGCAGTTATGCCTGACCCACACATCGATATTATATCTGAGCTCGGACTATCACCGATTATTTTATTAAAGTTATGTTTCAGCTCACTTGCGCTCTTAAAATGACCATTTTTGTCTAAATTCTGCCCTAAAGGATGAGATATAGCTCCTGGTATATGACCAGCAATAGGATCTATCATATCTTTGATACCAAGATACCTCTCTTTAGACCTAGCATCTATGATTAGCTTATTCATTTTATATTGAGCATCTTCTACATCTTCAACAGAAACATGCATATTATCATTAACTTTAGCCTTAAAGACACCTCTCTCAAATACGGTTTCCTTAGTTGTTAATGTGCCTCCATTGGACATCCAAGCTCCTAGAGCACCGTCTAACACGGCTACGTTTGAATGACCCAGCCACTTTAATATCCACCACATTCTTCCTGCAAAAGCGCCACCCGCATCATCGTAAATAACTGCTTGTTTATTATTGCTCATACCCCATTGGGATAACTTTTCTGATAATATTTCTGGATCAGGCAATGGGTGTCGTCCACTATTGACAGTTGCTTCACTAGCTAAATCATGGTCAACATCTACGAAGATAGAATTTATTATATGTCCCTCTTTGTATGCCTCTATTCCATATGATGACTCCTTAATGTCACAGCGACAGTCAAATATTATAAAAGCCTCATTATCTAAGTTTTTTATTAGATCTTCTGCAGAAATTATTGTTTTATATGACATTTTTAAACTATATATAGAAAGAGTAAACCAATCAGTAAAGTTATTACATTCAACACAACACTTACTAAATGCAGCCTATCAAATGATGTTTTACCCGCTTCTCCCATATCACGAGCATTATTGATTAAAGGTATTAACTTAAGACTTATTATAGAGAGAATAATCATGGAAACTAGCATTAAAATTAGTTGATAGTTCAAAGCGCTAATTAAATTGCTCAAAATTAGAATTAAAACACTGAAAAGCCCCATAATCACACCGAAATAGTAATATTTCGGGAAAAAAGCTCTTAAGAAAAGACCTGCGTTTTTCTCATCTACTGACTTGAAAATTGTAGGCGCAATAATTGCCGAGAAAAAAATAATACTTCCTACCCAAAAACTTACTAATATCACTATCAGATGAACACTCATATGACCTCCTATGTCAGGGACTATTATACATCAACTTTTATTCATCATATAATTTAGTTATGTTTAAATCTATTATGGATAATGGAGCAGACAAGGAATCTGCATTAAATACCCTAGACAACTTTATAAACACTAAGCTTCATTGCTATGACAGCAAAAGAAACTATGATCTTGGGCCCTCAGCGCATGATAACGTTAGTCTTTTGTCACCATATATCAGACATCGCATTATCACCGAAGAGGAAGTAATTAACAAAGCAATTACGAAATTTCCACTTCCTAAAGTTGAAAAATTTGTCCAAGAGGTTTTCTGGAGGACTTACTGGAAGAGTTGGTTGGAGCTGAGACCAAAAGTGTGGATGGATTATAATTTATTATTAGATGAAAAAAATGGTAAAAATCATATTTATGAAAAGGTTTTATCATTAAATACTGGAATAGATTGTTTTGACTTTTGGACTGAAGAACTAATTAAAACTAATTATCTGCATAATCATGCAAGGATGTGGTATGCGAGTATCTGGATACATACGCTCAAAATACCATGGCACTTGGGTGCTGATCTTTTTTTAAATAATCTTTTAGATGGCGATCCAGCATCTAATACCCTGAGCTGGCGATGGGTTGCGGGTATTAAGACTAAAGGCAAGGCATATCTCGCTAAAGATTGGAATATTAAAAAATTTACAAATAACAGGTTTAGCCCAAAAGAAACCGATTTTTCCTCTACTCCTGCACAAATAGATTTTATTAATTATGAGAT
>MDTB01047637.1_pt1 | contig 10218 bp, 10 predicted proteins | sample 811161 | NCBI WGS metagenome assembly MDTB01 (sample SAMN05326650, study PRJNA326480) | marine metagenome | isolation source: seawater | place: Mediterranean Sea | collected 2009
AATAGATCTTCATAAGTGTAGTCAATATTCTTTAGATGTTTAATTACATTTATTTTTGCTTTTTTATTATCTTTATATCTAAAATTTTCGGTATCTCTACGACTACGGACATTATCTCTATTGTTTTTTAAGCATTGGCTACACGCATACTTTGTTATATCAGAAAATTCTTCGACAGGTTTAAACATATCATTACGTATTTGTTTACTTACATCACTATTCCAATACTCCAAAGGAGTCATTTCTTTAGTATTAAGATCGGTGCGTTCTCTATGTACTTCACCTATACAACATACTCTAAAAAACCCATCCGCAGTATGGGCCATTTGAATGAACGGATCCATGCACCAAGGAGTTTTATTCATTTCTTATCCTTGAATCTAGCTATTTCTGGAAACGTTTTGTCAAAATTTAAATTTCTTCTTTTATCATACTCTTCAATAAAAATTAAAAATTGATCTCGATATTTTTGTACGTCATCATATTCAACTAAAGCAAGTTCCAATGTACGTTTAAACTTATACTGCTCTGCTTTATCGAAATGTGCTGCATTCATTTTCATAAATCTTTTAAACTTTATTACTTCAATATTTCTAAGTTCTCTAGGAAGTATACGCAGATTTAAATGCTCCGGCCAAGTCACATCATTACTGTTAAGTATTAATCTTTTTCCTCCGTATTTAATTTTAAATTTAGTTAGTTCTTGCACTAAGTCTGTAAGAGAAGTAAAACTAAGTGCATTGTTTGTAAGGTTGACAAAAACCTGCATATCAGTATCCGCTAATACTGTATTTAAATTATGCATAAATTGTTTATAATCTAATCCATATCTACTATATTCTGCTTTTTTATCAATAGATTCTATACTTGTTGAGATTTGCAACTGGGTTTGATCGAAGTCTTTAGCTCTATCTAAAAACTTTTTCATTATTTTTTCTGGTGGACATAAATTAGTGTTAACTAATATAGTCATTTTTAAGTTTTCTTCCTCAATTTTATCTAATACTTTCCAAAACTGTTTTGAAAGTAATGGTTCTCCACCTGTAATAGTCAAATGCCGCAGACTATGCTTTAATCCGCTTTCCCACCATTTCCAAAATGCATCGTTATACGGATTAACATCTTTATTAGGTATTGGTTCTCTGTCTCCAAAGGCTGGAATTCCTTTAATGTTTCCATACTGTGCTATTTCTTCTGCCCATAAACTGCTATTTTGAGGTCCGCAATACGAACACTTAAAATTACATGTTCGATCAAAAGCAATATCTAAATGTACTGGAGCATGTTTTAGATCTTTAACAATTTTTGTAGGGTCAAGCTTATGAAAATTTATAAATTTATCGCTTTTAATAATCCTGTCACTAATAAGTCCTTGATCTTCTCTAGTCCAACAGTAATTACATTCTCTCGGGCGTTCACCGTCTAGCATTTGTTGTCTATATTCTTGAACAAGTTTATTATTGGTGAGTGTTGTATGATCCTCAGATACCTCTTCTTTGGGTGTTACTATCGGCCTACAGTGATGACAACTGTATGAAGTACCTTCATAGGTTCTTACATTTGTTCTAGCCCATTTAGCTATACAAAAGCTAGGACTAATTTTATCTAATACTTTTTTGGTTTCTGAATACATTATTCTTTGAAGCCAATACGCATAAATCTGTTATATCTAGATAATGGTAATGTTCCGGAGAATAGCTCTTTTCTCAAAGGTGTATCTTCAGCAAAATCTTCTAGTGTTTCATAACAATTTACATGGTCAGGTGCCTCAAAGAAATCATTACTTTGCATTACGACTAACATTCCTCTAGGAATACGGTCATACCAATCTGTAAAATCAAATATATGTTCGCAACTTGTATTAATCACTGAATTTGCACTATCTAATAATTTTAATTCAGTACCATCTGATTTATGTGTTACATAATCAAATCTGTCCCATCTTATAGTGTGGATATCTAATGTTGCGGCTTTAAATTTCCATTCGTCTATTACATATGGTTTGTTTACGCACTCTGCTATAGGCGCACACGAAGGATCTATATCAAAACTTCTTACTTTTTCTATTGATATTCCTGATTGAAATAACATATCAACTATAGTTGCATACCATCCCCCGCATAAAAAAACTGTTCCTAGTTGCATACTTTGTTGGTTGCCGCTAGAATTACGTATCATTTGATTAGCATGTTGTAGTTTTTCAATCAACCATCTTTTACTTTTTAGTTGACCCCAGCTTAATGCATCAGACAAGTCTGCATCGAAGTGATCAACAGCATTCCTTAAATTTTTAAATATAGGATCACCGGTCAATGCAAACATTCGTCCAAACACATCTTTGTCATCTTGCCATTCAATCATTAAACTGCTCCTGTAACCAATCAAAGTCATTAATTTTACGTAAATCATCTGGCGAATCTTTGTGTGTTTCACCGTATGCTTTACCTTCTACTGCACCACGTATTGCGTATTCGCCAAAAGGCTTTGTTTTTCCTCTAGTACACCATGTATGTAAACGTTTGTCTGTCTCTAAATCTTTTTGTTTGTCTATTATTTTGCTGCTTAACTTGCAACATTCTCTAAATGCACTTTTCCAAGTATTGAACGGATCGGTATTAAATGCTGTAATATTTGATAGTTCCTGTATTGCTTTAAACTTTCTACTTATACTTGTTGTCATATCTGGTTTGGAAATATCCATATCTACAGTCATTTGTCTAGGGAATAATTTAACACCGCCATAACCATACACTAAACCATTTACAGCATTCTTAGCTCGCCAGACATGCACATGATCTAATTGATGCCATGGTACCTCGTGATCAAAATTAAATTCGTCTACTATATGTGCATCTCCGTCTACGATCCAAAACATTTTTGAAAAACATTTTTTAGCGGCGGCAATATGTGCTTGATGAATACCTTTAATGCCGTGAACCCGTTTTGCCAACGGAAAACGTTTTTTTAATTTTTTAAAGTTTTCATCTGCGTCAGGCTCTTGATAAGAAATGAATACAATATCATACATTTAATTTCTTGTATCACCGTAGTGAATTACCTTAAATTCATTAGTTCTTTTATCAAACGCTCGCCATGGATCAACTATAACACTTCCAGGCTCTAGATAACAATATAGTTGTTGCTTGTGTGCTTTACCCATATATTTGTAAGTAATATCACTACTATGAGCTAATAATGCTACTGCTTTAAAAGGTCCTTTTTGTGGATGTGTATAAGGATCTACGTAAATAGGATGATATCCCATCTGCTCACAGTAATGTCCTACAAGCAGACTATAACTCCCATCTTGGTAAGGTACATCAGGCTTGTAAGCAGCACCATGTATTAGGATAGGTAAGTTAGTCTCCTTAGCTTCTTCAACTAAGCGTTTAGCTAGATTTTCTGCTTGTATTTCTCTTGCGTTCATAATACTATCAAACAAGTCATAGCCTAAGCCTAGTTCTTGTGCCATATAGCGTAGTGCAATATTATCACGTGGATGACATGCTCCTCCATCGCCCATACCAGCTGTCATATACTGAGGTCCCATAATACGTTTATCGCTGTGTGCAAGTGCATTAGTAACAACATCAACATTTATGTTGCCTTGCTTTTCTGCAACATCTTGTATCATATTTACAAGCCCAATTTTAGCACTAATAAATGTATTGTAAAATACCTTAATACATTCACATTCGTCCCATGTTCCTATCTCATAGCGTGGATTATTTTCCATAATAGTTTTGTAAAAGTCAACAAGTTGTTTAGCATCACCTGTAGTACTTCCATCTTCAGTACCTATCATTACCATTTCAGGATTTACCATATCCCATGCAACACTTCCCATAGCAATTAAGTAAGGGTTGTATACAAATCTAGGTTTAGTTACTAAGTGTGCAAATTCCCTACGAGTAGTGCCTGGTAATACTGTACTAATTAGGACAAGCAATTGATTTTTATTCATGTGCTTGTTAGCTTCTTTTAAACAATCTATTACAATATCATAACTAAAATCTTTGGGTTCTAAATGAGCTGTTGGTTTGCGACCATCATATGCAGGATCATGTGGAGTAGGTACTGCAACAAACACAATATCTCTATCATTTACACAAGTATAAATGTCACTGCACATTAAAACAGTTTTGCTTTGATGGTTAATTACATCATAGCCCCTAACATCATGTCCTTTGTCAGCAATTGCTTCTGCACACGGCATTCCTAATTTGCCTGTGCCAATAAATCCTATCTTCAAGGGAGAACTCCTCTTTTATTATGTACATATATAATTATCTATGTTTTTGAAACACAGTCATGTTCCTGAGATCAGGATAGTCTTGAGATGTCCATTTCTTTGGCTTCTTTACCTCTGCATCAGGAAGGCGATCTAAGCCTAGTTGAGCAGTTTCAGGTGTCATGTAGTAATGATAACCTATGTTTTGTATATCCTGTTCTTTCCAAGGTTTATTTGGATCACGGCCATCGTAGCTCATACGTTTTAATACATCATAAGTAAGCTTGTCATCACATAGTACAGCGCCGCCTCTGCCTAGACTAAGGTGTTTTTGAAATTGAAAACTTAAACACATTAATGTTCCTGACAAATAGCTATTTTCTTTCCAATATACTGCGGCATCTATTATACGAGTATTTCCAAGATAGTAATAATCTTCCCATTTTTCTTCTCCCCAAAACCAACGTATTCCTAATTTTTCTAGAGTCATAGGAATGCTTGGATATGTATTAGTAGGACATGTCATTGCTGATAGAGGTTCAATCCTTAAACATAGTTCTATTGCATGTGTGCAACAATCTGTTGCTACTGCATACGGTGCACCATAAAATTTTGCAATTTGAGATTCAAACTCTTGTACCGTACTAAAGTCCATTGGCTTTTTCCTTTGCCCTATCTATAACTTTTTTGTAATGTGTATAGATGTGTTGAGAATGTGTGTCAGTTTTTACAATTTCTAATGCGTGTCGATAATTATGTTCAACTATATTATTCATGCTTTCACTTAATTCATTTAGGTCTTTTGTTGATAACCTTTTTAATTCATCAACTATCATTTTAATACGCAAGTCCTTATCAGCAACGCTATCAAAAGAATAATTTATTTGTGTAGGTAATTTGAATCCTAATGTTTCTAAATGTCTATGTATACCTAAATTACCTAAAATTATGAAAGGTTTTTTTGATATAATAGAATTCCAAGTTTTTTCAGTAAGAAACGGACAATGTAAAAAAGATTCAGTGACTAAATTAATAACACATTTACTCATTTCCTCAGGTGGTGCATATTGGTCCCATGTTTTGCCTTGCAGATAAGTTTGTTTAGGTTGCCAATATTTCCATTCGTATAAATCTTCATCAAATAAATCTGGCTTATAGTGATAACTTTCGGTTGGTTGATGCCATGTGAAATAATTTGATTCTAACAAATCATACTTTGCTAATTCGTCCAGTAATTTTTTCCTATGTATTCTAGGCTTATAATTCATACACAAAAATAATTTATCAACTTGTTGTTTATTTTTTACACTATTATTATAATATATACTTTCGTACAAAAAATAATAAGGCCAAATTTCGTAAGTAAGATTTGGTAGATCTTTCATTACAACATCATAATACGAAATATCGTATCCGCCTTGTACAATAAACACTTCTTGAAACTTTTCAAAACGTTCTTTTGTTAAAAAAGGAGTAACACTATGTATGCTTGCTTCTTCAGCACACATGAATCCAATTGGTCCTGATTGTCCTGCTTCTACAAGATAATCCATGAGTCCTTCGTCTCCTTTCCATCTTGTAATAGGGTGTATATCTTTCCAAATGTTTAGGTATTTCATCTTAAAAATCTAGCAGGAGTTCCTACATATACGCCTTCTTTTGAAATACTCTTAGTTGCACTACTAAATGCTCCTAGTGTAACATTATCACAAATTTCTATATTGTTTATTGCTGCACTTTTAAAATTAAACATACAATTTTTTCCTACTGTGGTTTTGCCGGCTAGCATAGTGCCGCTGTGTAGCATACAATTATTACCTACAGTAGTTTGATGACTGACCAAACAATATGTTTCAATAAAACAGTGATTACCTACTGTTGCACCTGCCATTAATGAGCTAAAGTTAGCTACACATGATCCTTTACCAATAGTTGCACCTTCAAAGACAATAGCACTATCATGGACATACGTAACACAATCACTGTCATATTCATCTAATAGATCTATTGTTTGCTCACGCTCTTTTAAGTCTAATGCAAACCCTATAAAATACTGAAAGTCATCTTTGTTATCTAACTGCTTAAATTCCTGCGGAGTCATTAAACTAGTGTCTTCAATTACAAAGTTTTTTCCGTAGAACAGGCTTTCTTGGGTAAGTGTACTTTCTGAGTAGCCAATAATTTTTAATGGTTTTTCGTTTTTTATAATCATCCTAGCCTCTTAAATACAATATTTCTTGTGATTGGCTCTTCTAGTAGTTGTTCTTGTAAATCAAGTATGTGTACTTGATTAAACATAGTAACAGGTAACATACGTTCGTATAATGCTTGTAATTCTTCTATACTTTTAGATCCAATCTCATCAATTAGTCCAAGTATTTTTCCCATCCGTTTGTGATGACATTCTTCTTTATCATAACTTTCATCCCAAAACTCGGCAAATGTTTGAAATCCCCATCTACGCATATATTCTAAATTACCCGGAGGACCTACCATTATAAATGGTTTGCAATTGAGCATAGGATTCATAATTTTTTCTGTAATAAACCCTGTAGGCTCTGCAAATCTAGTTTCATTGACAATTGCACAAAATGACTCGTTATAAAATTCTTTAGGATTAGTATTTGTATGCAAGTTAGGTGATGTTTCATTTATATCTAATGCACGTTTTACTTTTACTCCCATAGCTCTTGGCGAAAGTAAGTCTAACTCTTGGGCTCCATTTATAATTTCTGTTTCCCATTTAGATAATTTTTTTAAATCAAACCATAAATTATTTTTTAACATTGTAGGACTAGAACTATATATCCAACTTAAATTAATATCTGAAGGATGAAATCTTCCTGCTAGATAACTTGCAATCAAATGTCTATGTGATGCATATTTCCAATTACCGCACCAAAACTTTTTAGTTATCTCTTCTTTTTTTGGTATTTCAAGATTCACTTTCATAGTTGCAGGATATACCCACCCAACAGGTGAACAATATAATTGCATTGTAGGATACTTCATTCCAAAATACTCGTTGACTTTAAAATTTGGAGTGTATACACTAACATCTTTAAGGTCATTACGTTCTATAAAAATTTCTATACTGTCTAATTCTCTTGCTCTTACATAATCAATATCGTCAGTTTCATAATCTATATAGTGTGAATTTACACCTTCACGATTAGGCTGATCTGTTCTATAAGTACTTAGGGGTTCTAACAAATAAATTTTTAAACCTTTCTTATTCATTTTGTTTTTTGGTTTTGTTGTTAGTATTGTGCTTTCTAATTCTAAGTATTCGATACTTCCTACACCCATAAAAACTGCATACGGATTAGATACTCCTTTAAAAAATGTTTTTCCCATATGTTCAAAATATCTATCCCATCCTTGTTGCATATCAGTTTTTTCTCTTAGAGGATACCATGCTGGTCCTAAAGGATAGTTACTATATAAACCAGCATTGTGTGGATTTAATATAGCATGTTCATCTAACAAGTTATGATGGTGTGAATATCTCATAATCTAGCCTTCCATTTATTGTAATAAGGTCCTAGTTCCGGAAATGTTGCATGGAAATCTAGGTCTCGTCTTTTGTCGTATTCCTCAAAAAATCTTACAAAATTTTCTTGTGCTTCTACTTCTTCTTCTAGCGATGTAAATCCTTGCTTCATAAAATCTAAACTACGAGAAAATCTAGCTATTTGATGTGGTTTAAATCCTACCCAACGACTTTCTCTATTTTTATCTGGATTAGCTTTCATAAATTCCAAACATTCATCACCATAATGCCAAAACTCTTTTGGTAATACTTTCAAACTTTGCCAAGCAGGAAAATGTAGTGCAGGTGTATCTACATATACCCTATGTATACCGTAAAAAATTAATTTTCCGTTTTCATCTCGTCTAGTCTTTGTTACATTATGTATACGCTGTAGTTCTAATATACCTTCCATAAGTTTTTTTATACTAGGCATACTAAGCATATTTAATGTAACAATAAAAGTTACTAAACCATCTTTGGTCCTATTCAAATAATTGTTTACATTTCGCCATAATAAGTTAAAATCCAAAGGATCACGCATATATTCTGCTTGCTCTCCCCAACCGTCTACACTAACAAACAATCTAAAACTTTCTAACTTATCGTATTCTGTAATAAAACTAACAGTATCAACAAATCTGTTCCAATTTTTTTCAGGAACGCTAGCATTGGAAGTAATGCTCATGTTTAGATCTTTGCGTCCGTTATCAACGACATAATCTAATACACGAAATGTATTTTTGTCCATTAGCGGCTCGCCGCCAGTCATTCTAAAATGCTTTAGTTTAGGATACAAATCAGGCCACCATTTCCAAAATGCTTCTACATATGGATTTTCTTCTCTATTAGGTATAGGATAGTGACCAATACTTTTAAAATAGTCAATACTGTTGTGGGGTACTTTTGTAGGATATGGTCCATTAGCTGTAATATCTTCTGCCCATTTCGAACTTAGATGAGGACTGCAATAACTACATGCTAAGTTACACGCATGATTAAAGTTAATCTCTAAATATGTAGGATCAATATCGCCATCGGCTCCTGTGTCTATTACGTCTTCCCAGCCTTGCTGTGCCCACGGTTCGGAGCTACGATATGCTCTATCACTTAACTGTTTTCCTTGTGCTTCTACCTTCCAACAACTACTACAACCATCTGGTTGCTTCCCTTCAAGCATCATTGCACGTTGTTGTTTTTTTTCAGGTGTATTATGTAATGCTCGTGGATTCTTTTTGACAGCTTCTGCATCAATCTTATGCAGAGGTGGAAGAAAACAACTGTTAGTTAATCCATTAGTTAAGTGTATACTGCTCCACAACCATTTTGCCATGCACATTGTAGGTGAAATTTCATCAAGCATGGGTACAACTTGTTCTGCGGCTGTTTGTGGATCTATCTCAGTAATTTTGTTCATCTAAGTATATGGCCATAATGTTCTACAAGTTCTTCAGCATATAGTTGATTAGTTTTGACTCCAGCATGAGTACCATCTGAAGCTCTATCAATTTCTACATCTGTAACGTTTTTTTCAATAAGTTCTACTTCGGGAAGTAGAAGTTCTTTAAATTTTTTCCTATAAAACTTGGTTGTACCACTACTATCAGGAGGAGTTGACATTACTACTTTTTTAAAGTTATAATGTTTAGTTAACATATATGCATGATTAATATAGAGTGCGGTTGAACATATATCATCAATTTCTGAATGTAAATACTTGTAGTAAATTTTATTTTCCATATGTTTAGACCATGGTGCTAATTTATGTGCATAAAACTCCTCAGCACCTTCAGGATCATGTCTAATAATCATATTCCTCTCAAAATAACTCCATTGTATAATTAATGTATCATGCGCCGGATCAATTAGCTTAATATGTTGAATAAAGTTCCATAAAATTTCTTTATTACTTGATCCACATTCGCCTTTGTTAATAACTTCTTTATCTAATAAGTCACCAGTTTTTTGTGCCCATCCCATTTTGCTAGGACTAGGACCGGGAGCATTATTCTCTCCTAAACAATCAGGCAGTCCATGCCCGTAGGTATGACTACAACCAAATACAAATAATTTATTCATACAATGCTTCCTTAAGATCTTTCTTAAGATTTTGATCCATCATAGCCGACCTATAAGTAAGAGTAGCAAGGTTATGTGTTAGTATGTATTGCATTTTTTCTAAATCTTTGTGTAGTTCTTCAATAGGTTTGTTGAAATAATCTATTGCAGATTGTAGTGCAGTAGTTAATCGTTCTTGATTATTTAAAATTGTATCATAACTTTCATCTATAAAATCACCGTATGTTTTATATCCCATTTGGCGCAATGCTCTTAATTGATAAGGTTCACCTACAATTACAAATGGTTGCATAAACATAATAGGTTTCCATATTTTTTCACTAAAAAATATTCTTCCTTGCCGATAGTATTGAAATGTCTCTGGACAAATATGTAA
>MDTB01052291.1_pt1 | contig 10218 bp, 12 predicted proteins | sample 811161 | NCBI WGS metagenome assembly MDTB01 (sample SAMN05326650, study PRJNA326480) | marine metagenome | isolation source: seawater | place: Mediterranean Sea | collected 2009
CCGAGATCGCATAGCCCGGTATTGCGGTGGATTCGAAATCCACTGTCCCTTGGACGCGGGGGTTCAAATCCCTCTCTCGGCGCTCAAATGTAAAACGCATCAGGTTCTTCCATCAATTCCCGTACGTGATCGGTATTTGCTGATGGTGCCAAATCATTCAGTTTCGACAACAAAGCTGAGGTTGCATCCTCTGGCAGCATCACATCAAGATCCCATCCCTTGGAGACGAATTCTAAAAGACGGAGCGATGCATGCACGTCCCCACTTGCTCCAACCGTTGTTGCCATCGCACAGACAGAATCTAATCCGAACAAAGGTGCGAGTGATGCCACCAATGCTGACATCCCGATTGCACCGCCGGATGGTTGATCTCGACGTACGTCTACACCACGTTGTTCCAGATTCACCCGATGAGGAGAAGATGTTGCAACTGCAAATGCTTCCTTCACCTCAGGAGCCGACATCAAACCAGCCAGAACAATGATTTCACTAATTTTGTTGTCTGCAACATGTTTCAATAATTCTGTAGAAAAATCATGTTGTAGGTACGATTCACTGGGTTGCCCCCGACCTGTAATTGTTAGGATGGTTTTGCCTTGCTCGGTTTCAATACGATTTACAGCGAGATGTGGAGGGGCCAACAAACCATCACCATCAAGGCGAGCCAATGGCGTCAAGCCTGGATGAATGTATCGAGCAACCGTTGCTGCATTGTTCGCTTCATTTAACAATTCGATTGCGTTCTTTCCAACGTCTCCAACCCCTGGAAGAGCGAAGAGGACAATGTCGACTTTGCTGAAGGCGTTTTTATCCAAAGCATCTATGAAGAGTGTCATGAATTCTCCACCCTACAATCAAGGGGTATAATGTTTGACAAAGAACGAGACAAAAGAGCCTCATTCTTCTTCTTCTTTTGCAGAACGAATTCGCATTTCTTCGACTGAGGGGAGGGTTGGAATTGTTTGTGGCCAATCAGGAGATTCTACATTGTTCAATTGCCGACGGACATTTGCTCTATGATCTTCTGGAGACCACTTCAGCGGTGCTGCTGCTTGCGCTGCACCCCCACATTTCGGACAAATCGTGTCCAAACACCAAGATCCACAATTAAGACATTGTTGCAGGAGTTGACGTGGCATGTGACTCACTCTCGGTAGGAATCGGCGGTTCCGCCTGCAGCCTCAACGACCGAAACCACAGAAGAAAGTGATGCTGTCCAGGTATCTTCTGCTGTTTTGAAATCAGGTGCCCGAAGTTCTATCCGATATTCTGGTGCACCGTTGTAATAACAATGGACTTCGATTTCATCTTCTGGCGATGAATTCTTTTCGGCAGCCAGAAGAGCTTCGCGAATTGTCTCAACACCGTTGTTTGTCTCGACCTTGAGGGTCAGGATTCCACGGATTTCAACGAACGGTGGGATAATGTTCTCGACCGACATTTCGACGAAGGGTTGAATCCATTCACCCTCAAAGCCGGCATCAACAATTGAGCCTTCTTGCATGGCTGCCTCCTCAAAGGCTCCATACAGTGTCTCAAAGACCTGAGTTAGTTCGGCCTGGAGTTCTGATGCAAAATCAGATTTCCATTTTTGGGACTCTGACAAGACCTTGAACAACTGAAGAGCACGTTGCTCATTCTTCCATTGTTGAAGACGATCTCTTCGACGTTCCTCTGATACGGACTTTAGCGATAGTTTGAGTGAACTACCGTCACGTCGACTTGGCATGACCTTGCACACAAGTCGCTGGCCTTCACGAACAAATCGTCGGATGTTCTTAATCCATCCACTGGCAATTTCACCAATGAATATGAATCCTTCAACGCCATCGTACTCATCGAGGGATACATCAGCACCGTTTTGCTTGACGCTGTGTACCGTTACAACAACGAGTTCGCCCTCATCAGGGTAAACGAGGTCGGTTTTCGACATGGAGGCTCAGCCTCCTCATTCCATCGTCTCGAGAACTGTGCAGCCGACGAGAGCAGCCTTTCCACCTGAGGTGTTGGTTAGTGTCGCTCCACAAACACCGCATGAGACCACGGTTGTTGAGCGAGAGAAAATGATGGTTTCATTCCCGCAATCGTTGCATGAAACTTTGATAAATTGACCTACCATTGTGTTCACCTCATCGATCTACGAGTTCGAATTTCTTAGCACGCTTGCACGGTGCATAATGCGCTTTCCCGGTTTCTGTACAACGGTAAAGAATGTTGACACGCTTGGTTGGCTTTTCACGGCCATCTGGCTTTGGACGTGGGAAACCACGATATCCTCGCATGACCTTACGGAAACGTCGCTGACCCCAGCGAAGTTCAGAGGCCCGCTTCTTCTTGACACGTTCGACGGTGTGCAGCGTGTGCTTGCCTGCAGAAGGACTGTAACGCATAATTTGACGTGGCATCTTTACCATGGTCATCACCTGAACAGTTTGGCGACCATCGTCGGGTATTTATTGCTGTCGTCGAGTAATCCGCCCGAAAAAGCCCAAGAAAAAGCATAAATGCCCCCACATTCATAAGATGAGCCCAATGAAGTGGAACCATGGAAAATGACCTCAGCGTCGCTTTGATGCTTTGGGCACCGCTGGGTTTGGTGTTTTTTTCACTCGGTCTTCAATTCCGAAAAGATGTTTCGGCGCAGAAAGCCGGCAAGGTTGTGGGTCTCATCGGCTTGGTCTTCTTCGGAGTGTCCTTCATCACCGTTCCTGAATCGCCGTCAGCGGCCTCAAGCGCGTTGTTGGTGAGTCTACTGCCCTCTGTTCTCCTGATGTCCATTGGACTCTACATCGCATTGTTTGCTGGAGACATTCCTGTTCGAAGATTCCCATCAAAAATGCGACCCATCGGTTTGTTGATGTTCGTCGGTGGATTTGCTTTGTTCGAATCCATGCATTGGATCAACTCGTCTTATTTACCGACGATTACATGGAAGGGCGAGACAAACCGATTTTGGATGATTTTTCGCCCTACATTCTTGCTCGCTATGAGTAGTTTTCTTCTTGCAGGAGGTTACGTTGTCAATCTCGTTGGTGAACGGACCAATCAGACCTCACGCGTCCTCTATCTCACCGGAGGATTGTCGTTTTTGCTTTTGGTTATCAGCGCTTTTTTCGACGGTTCATCGACCAGTTCAGATGAATTTTCAAACGCAGTTCTCTTGGCTGCAAGCGATTTACTGGGTTTTCTCGCTGGCCTTGGTTTGACAATCCTTGCCTTTGGCGTTGCAATATGGCAGTTTGAGAGCAAGCGACCTGATCTCAACAAACTGCCTCCACCATCAGGTGACCAGCTTTCAAAAGCTGCTCAAATTGTTCAACAAAACCTCGGAGGTGATGAGGATGAGTAATCGTATCGGCCCTCGTCATCTTTTTGTTGCTGGTTTTCTTTTCCTTCTTCCAACGATGATTCTCGTCCTTGCTCAAGGAAACTCTGGCTATGATGCAGAGCGAGGAGTAACCCGTTTCTTGAACGCTTTCCTGACTTCCTACACAATTGCGTCCGTCTTCTTTGTTGTGAATATGTTCCAATATTCCAAGAGCCGAGAGGAACCAACTGCCCCTTGGGTTTCAATGGTTTACGCCGCTACCCTAGGCATTTTTGCCACCTTCTTGCTCACGAATCAAGGTGGATTCCTGATGGAGGGGAATGGCTCGCAGCGTGCTCAAATACTCTACAACATTGTTCACTTTATTGTAACAAGTTCTGCGATTCTAATTGCAGCTGGCATCTTAATCCTGCTCTCTTTCGTCAATCTCAAATCAAAGGATGACGGACAATCGTGACATTCTTGTCAGCGTTTTTCCATCGTTGACTTCATAAGGAGGAGGCAGGTGGCGATGACATCGAGGGGAGCATTTGTCAAAGGGTACACCATCCATGGGTCGTCGACAGAAGACAACACACATCCGCTGCCGACGCTGTGGTCGCAACTCATTCCACAAGCAAAAAGGCGTATGTGCCTCTTGTGGATACGGCAAGACTGCGCGAATGCGAACCTACAGCTGGAACAAAAAATCCCACCGACCTAAGGCCTAAACAAAATTAGGGGGAAGGAATACAAAGGCGGCGCGACTGTCCGCAACAAAGGGACTCACATGTGCGGCATTATCGGCATCGTTGGGCGGCTTGGTTCACACGTAAACCAAGCACTGTATGATGGTCTTACTGTTCTCCAACACAGAGGCCAAGATGCTGCCGGCATCATGACAGAGTGGAATGAAAAATTCAACCTCCGCAAAGGGAACGGGTTGGTATCTGACGTTTTCTACAAGCGACACATGCAGAAATTGCTTGGGCACATTGGGATAGGACACGTACGTTATCCGACCGCTGGCTCATCCTCAACTGCTGAAGCACAACCGTTCTACGTGAACTCTCCTTATGGACTCGCACTTGCACACAACGGTAATTTGACCAACAACAACGAGATTGCGAATAAATTGGTCACTGAACACCGTCGACACGTCAACACAACAAGTGATTCAGAGGTGTTGCTCAATCACCTTGCGGTTCAGCTTGATATCCTCAGCGATCAGATGAGCATAGGAGGTGAACCTTTCCTCAACGTTGATTCATTCTTCGATGCCATAAAGAACGTCAACGAAACGGTTCGCGGTGGTTATGCTTGTGTTGGAATAGTCAACGGATATGGCCTCTTCGCATTCCGAGACCCGCACGGCATTCGCCCGCTCATCTACGGCAAGCGAGAGTATGAAGGGGGTACAGAATGGGTCGTAGCAAGTGAATCGGTTGCAATCACCGCTCTTGGCTTTGAAATGGTAGCGGATGTTCAACCAGGCGAAGCAATATTCATTTCCACATCGGGACATCTCTTCACCAAACAGTGCGCTGAAAAGAAACAGTTCACGCCGTGTATCTTTGAACACGTTTACTTCGCTCGACCTGACTCGACCATCGATGGCATCTCAGTTTACCAAGCACGACTGAACCAGGGCAAACGCCTTGCAGAGCGCATTATGGAGAGTTGGCCGGATCATGACATCGATGTTGTGATTCCAGTTCCTGATTCCGGACGGATTTCTGCGATACAAATGGCAAATACGCTTAATGTAACATACCGAGAAGGCTTCGTAAAGAACCGATATGTTGGACGTACGTTCATTATGCCAGGCCAAGAGATGCGTATGAAATCGGTAAGAAGGAAACTGAACGCTATACCAAGAGAGTTCGAAGGAAAGAACGTGCTCCTCGTTGACGACTCAATTGTTCGGGGAACAACGAGTGAGCAAATCATTGATATGGCTCGCGAAGTCGGCGCAAGTAAGGTGTATTTTGCATCTGCAGCGCCGCCCGTTCGCCATCCAAACGTCTACGGTATCGACATGCCTGCTGTCGACGAATTCATCGCAAATGGAAAATCCGTTGAAGAAATCAACACAACGATTGGTTCAGATAAGTTGTTCTATCAACGACTCGATGATCTGGAAGAAGTTACTGGGCACAAGGAAACCAACATCGACGGCTTCGATAGTTCTTGCTTCAACGGCGAATATGTAACAGGAGACATTACTCAGGCCTATCTCGATAAATTGCGTGACGAGCGAAATGATGCTTCAAAGCAAGATAAGTTCGTAGGCGATGAACAAGGTATCGACATGCACAACGACCAAGCTTGACGACGTTTTTGACACATGAGCCTATAACTGACCGCAACATGTGGAAAACATGGTCGCAACGCTTCCCATTATCGATGCTCTTCATCAAAAGACGAGCGTCACGGCCATTGCGTTGCACCCAACATTGGGGAAACTTTTGATTGGCAATAAAGATGGTTTGGTTCAAATTGTCGATCTTGAGAGCGAACAAAACAACATTATTGCAACAATAAATGTTAATTCACAGATTATTGATGTTGCTTGGGGTGTGGACAAGATTGTCGTTCTCGATGAAACCAATGGATTGCATGTATTCTCAAATGACGGTGAAGAGGTATGGACCTCTGAATTTGATGCAGGCGGTGCCGAGTTGGTCGTAGGAAAACAGATTCTTGCCCTTGATGGAATCGGAACACTACGTCAATTCACCTTGGATGGACAGGAGTATGAATCCTCTCAACGCGATGTTCGTTCTTTTGAGGTGATTCAAGATTCGATTCTGCTCATCACCGAAAACCAATCTGTGGTAAAAACTGATGACCATCTGAACATTGTCTTCACACGACCACAGCGTGGTGAGATAGGAGAAGACATCGTTGCTGTCGGTTCAAGTCAAGGAAGTGATTGGTTTGTGGCGAGGGAAGGGCACGCTCTGGTTCCTGGTGAGGAAGAAGCTCTCGAGATTGAATTCTACCTACGTCAAGAACTTCTGGACCGTAAGGAGCTAAAAGGACGAATGAAGGCATCCATTTCGGATTCATTGAATCATTTCATTGGACTTGACAATGGAGATTTAGTTGAAGTAAAACAAAAGGAAATTCAATTGCTGGCCTCTTTCGATTATCCAATCCAATGCTTGGCCCACAGTCAGAACACGATCATTGTTGGAACGTGGTTCTACGTTTATGGATTCGATCTTGAAACAAACGAGATCGCTTGGCAAATTGAACACAAAGGAATGATTCAAGGAATTGAAGTAGATGATTCAGGACGTATCGCCTTCTTTGGTGATGATCAGAACGATTACACCGGAGCTGAGCCTGTTGGTGTTTGCAACATTAACCAAGAACGTGCTGAAGTCGATTCATCCTTCCTTCAAGGCTGGTTTGAGGAAGCGGTTGTTGAAGTCGAAACCGATCCAAATGTGGTCTATAGAACAGTTGATGATTATACAAGTCTCTTGTCCTTGGAGGAGCAAGAATCCTTAGAGAGTCAGCAACATGGGATGGGCATAGAGTTTGACTCACTCTCTACTGCGATGAATGAAGATTTGCCTACTGAGTCATTTAACAATCAGGAGCAGGATCTTGATGAGTTGCTTCAATTTCTTCATGAGGAAGCTGCTGAAGTGATTGCGCCAGAGGCCTACGCGGGTGAAAACCAAACAATTTCTTTGAACAATGGAAACACAGCCGTCGTCACATTGGACGGTTCACAATCCAGTGACCCACAAAATCGAATTGCAACATGGTCATGGCTGGATTCGACCGGCAAAGAGATCTCAACCGAAGCCAAATTACGGGTCAAACTTTCCATAGGAATGCACCAATTCGAACTACGTGTTTTTGATGTTGATGGGGGCATGACTACCGACTCACTTCAGATTACGCTCGAATCCTCAGACTCATGAAGGAGAAGTCTTTGGGCAAACCATGGGCGTCAGTGCACCATTGATTGAGAACTTCTTGGTTGGACCATTGCAGATGCGATGTTCTGTTGTAACTGATTCTGATTCGGGTGACACCGTTATCATTGACGGAGGAGATGAACCACAACGTCTGATCGATTGGATAGAATCTTGTCAGGGAAGCGGCCCGCATTGGTCGACACACACCGAAGCGGAGACCAAATCAATCAACAGAAAAGTCGTTGCATTGCTCAATACGCACGCTCATTTTGACCACAGTGGACACATTCCAACTTTGAAGCAATACTTCGATGTAGACTGGTACTTACATCCAGATGATGCATTCTTGCAGACCCTTGCCAAGACTGCCGCTGTACGCTACGGTATCGCCTTGCCCGAACCTGCAATTGCAGACCACAACATTGCTGATAAGCAGATTCTCTCTCTTGGTTCCATCGACTTTGAGATTCTTCATACACCGGGACACACACTCGGAGGTTGCTGTCTTCGATTGATTATCGATGATGCTGCAGATCACCTCTTTGTCGGTGATACATTGTTTGCAGGGTCTGTTGGTCGAACTGATTTGGAAAACACAGGAGGAGACTTTAATGTCCTTTCAGAGAGTATTCGCACGAAGTTGTGGCCACTTGATCCTACGACAATCGTGCATCCAGGTCACGGACCACTTACAACAATTGGTCACGAGAAAGCAACAAATCCATTTGTCGGAGATGGCGCTGGTGAATCAGGCGTTTACACGTTCGGTAAGTACGCTTAAGCAAGCAAACTTGAAAGGGCATCTTGGAAAGCAGGCAATGCTTCTTCCCATGTTGCCACAATTCCATAATCAGCGTGCTGGAAAATCGGTGCATCAGCGTCTTTGTTGATGGCGACGATGTATTTGGACGAACGCATACCTGCCAGATGTTGGATGGCACCTGAAATCCCTACTGCAATGTAGAGGTTCGGATTGACTGTTTTACCGGTTTGTCCGACTTGCATTGAGTGGGGTATCTCGTCCCATGTATCAACGGCTGCACGAGATGCTCCAACTGCAGCACCGATTGTGTCAGCTACTGCTTCTAGATGGGTAAAATTCGCTGGAGAACCCATACCTCGTCCGCCTGAAATAATGATGTTCGCTTCAGAGACATCCAATCGAGCACTTGCTCGCTGCATGACCTCTTGCACAGCTGTTTTGACGTCACCGGATGCGTCCACAACGGAAACATCATTCGACGAACTTGAACCAACAGAAGGGAAAACGTTTGCACGGACTGAGACAACCACGTCGCTGTTGACAGTTACGGTTTGATTCGCTTTTCCTGAGTAGATTGGAGAGGTGAGGTTGTTGCCATCGATCGATACAACATCCTGCACAATTGACAGGCCTCTTCGTGCTGCTAATCGAGACGCTACATCCTTGCTGCGGGCAGTAGCAAGACACAGAATTGTCCCACTAGGTGTTGCACTATCGAGCGCACTTGCCCACCCACTGCTGTCGCTGCCTGAAAAAATATCAGATTTTACCGCGATGACCTTGGAAACACCATCATAGGAGGACACAGATTCAGCCATCGATGCATCGGTGCATGGCACGACGACAGTGATGTCCCCACCCATCGCTTGAGCAGCAGATACGAGCTCTGCAGTTGAAGCATTGACTGTTCCTTTGGTTAGTTCTGCAATTACAATTTTGTTGGTCATTTGGTTCACCTCAGATTACATTGGCTTCGTCACGAAGCAGTTGGACAACTTGGGAAGCACTTGAGCCACCCTCGAAGGTCTTGCCAGCAGGTTTGGCCGCAGGCATGGAGTGGTTTGCAACAACAACACTTGCTGCAGGTGCAGAAGCAGACATCAACTCAACTTTTGCCTTCTTTGCCATCATAATTCCCTTTACGTTGGCTTTTCGAGGCTTGAAATCTCCTTTGTCGCAAGAAACGACGGCTGGAAGCGGGACAGTTATTTTTGCAACGCCAGTTTCAACAGGCATTGATACGGTGACTGCATCACCGAAGTCGACACCAATAACATTGGAAGCATTTGACCAACCGAGACGTTCAGCAAGGCCAGGTCCAGTGGAGCCCGCCCCCGTGTCTGCGGCTGATTTACCGCAATAGACCGCATTTGCACCTAAGCCTTGAATTGCTTCCTTGAGTACAGACTGCAATCCATTTGAGTCAAGTTCACTCCATGAATCATCCCAGACTCGGACGATGTTATCAACACCCATAGCCTTGGCATCCTTGAGAATCTTTTCAGTCCCTGAGCCTCCCACAGTAAGCGCTGTGACTGTTCCACCTGTCGCTTCTTTGTGTCGAAGTGCCGTTTCAATAGCAAAACTATCATACGGACTCATCTCCATTTTTACGCTGGAAAGATCCACGCGGTCACCTTGAACGGTGATTTTGGCGTTTGTATCTGGGACTTGTTTTACCAAAACGACGATTGTGGACATCTCTATCATTCCGCCCAACGAGAATCGATTCATGAAGATTGGCTTTGGGCCGATATGGATTCAGATATCATACACCTCTCAATCATAACGTTTACATCCCGTTTTTGTTCAGTGAAAACTCCATGTCAGAAGAACGTCACGTCCCGGGCCCTCCAAGCGAACTTGCAGACACATTAAATCACTGGAGAGATCTCTTTCAAAGCAAGCACTCTGAGGATTTTGAGGCATTGGAAGGGCTCACCGGGATGGAAGATCCGATTTCTCGTTTCTTGTAGACTATGCTGATATTGACCAAGATGACCTCCTAAGCCTACGATTCAATGAGTATCCAGAAGAAACCATCGAAGAGGTTTCATGATGTTATGTCCAACATTTTTTCATACGCTTCAGGATTTGCTTCGAAATGTTGAGCGATTGAAGACAAGCCCGCAGCAACCCCTGCTGCAACACCCATTTTTGCGTCGAAGGGATGCAATGTCCCATCCATGACCGCTGATTTGAAGGATTCA
>MDTB01012149.1_pt1 | contig 10217 bp, 7 predicted proteins | sample 811161 | NCBI WGS metagenome assembly MDTB01 (sample SAMN05326650, study PRJNA326480) | marine metagenome | isolation source: seawater | place: Mediterranean Sea | collected 2009
CGGCAGGAAAGTGCTGAAACTCTAACATCTCATTTGTTTCCATATTTTTCAAAGCATCTTGCAAAGCTGGCATTGCTCTTCTTACATTTGATTTGAGCGGAACGTTGCCAGAATCGAAACCCTTGTCTTTCAAGGCTTTCTCTGCCATCTCTTTTGTACCGTACTGAGCTTGTAAAGAAGGGTTTAGAATTGTTTTTGCGTCGCCATCCATCCATACGCTCACTTCCTCGGTTTGCTCTTCGTTTGTATCACCAGTATAAGTTTGCGGGTAGTCTCTCATATCTCGACTAAACGCAATCTCAACCGGGTCGAACAAATTATTTGTTGCTATCTCTATTGCAAAGTCAATAGAAGGGTCTGTTAAATCGACGAGACCCGCTTGACTATCCATTCCCGGCGCATTGTTTGCAACAGCATTATTGGGGTCAGATGCACCACCGCCCTGCGGTGATGAGTTCTTTTGACAAACAGCGGGTGGCGGCTGATAACCATCAGACAACGGACCCTTGTTAACAATGTCTGCCAGCACCTTTGCCGCATTTACTTTTCTTTGCCTTAACTTGTCAAGCATTACTTCGATTTGCTCATCAGTAATATCATCTTGCTTGTTCTGCAACATTTCTTTTCTTAAATCACGCATCTCACTTGTTGAACATAACACATCGCCAAGGATTGGTCCTTGGGCTTCAGTAAGCGGCGTCTCAATAATTCGACAAATTGAAGGGTCAATTAGCCCGCCAAAAGATTTAAAAAAGTCCGCTACCTTAGTTCGAGACTTTAGATTTAAACTCGGATATCTTTTATGAATAAAATTTCTAGCTAGTAAAACAACTTTCTTCGATGCTGTGCCGTTAATAAGTGAGCAAAGCTCCATCGGGGTAAACATCAGAGATACGTCATCAAGCATATCTGTGACTTCTTTTTTCACGGCTGGTGTGACAGCCGCTCTCGCAGGCTCCGAGGCTGGATTGTCTCTTGCTGCTACTGCTGCTGCTCCTGATAGACCAGTTCCTAATGCAGCAATAAGAGGTATAAGAGGGTCAGCCTGTCCAGTTTGATTGGGGCTGTCATCAAGCATATCGTTTAAATTTTCTTTACCTGCCTGAGTTGAATCTTGTCCACAGTTTTCAATCATTTGCTCCAGCACGGTTTTGACCATCGAGACAAATAATTCCTGTAAAAACATTGTAAGTGCATCTTCAATTGCATCTGCCATTGAACCCATAATATCTTCTGTTGGCAAATTGTCAGCCAAAGTAATTGCTATATCTGCTATAAGCTTTGGGGTGCCCTGCTCAAAAGGGTTTTCGCCTGCACTAACTTTGCCAACCATATCTTCGAGCTTTTCTTTGGCTTTGTCAAACTCTTCAGTAAATTCTGTTGATAAGTTTTCCAAACTTTCAGGGTCAAGCCCAAGATTGTCTAGCCCTAAGTTTTCAAGCTGAGATAGGGCACCATCGAGCCCAAGGTCTTCTAATTTACCTTTTAAGCCGCCCAAGTCCATTCCACTCAACCCTAAAGAATCCATATCAAGATTTCCAAGCCCTAAGCTTCCAAAATCAAGATTGCCGATTCCGAGGTCACCAACACTAAAGCCGTCTAACCCAAGCTCGCTTAAACTAAAACCATCGAGACCCAAGTCTCCAATACTAAAGTCTCCTAAACTACCTAAACTTAAACTATCAAGATTGATGTCGAAATCACCAATATTAAAAGATGACAAGTCAATGCTGCCCATAGAAATGCCATCAAAGTCTAAAGATGGAAAATCTCCAATATTAATGTCGCCTAAACCGAGTTGAGAAAATGTTAAATCACTGGTGTCAACGCCGGTTGTGTCAATGTCTAGCGCATCTAAATCTTCCATTGATATACCCAAGTCACCAATATCCACTCCAAGATTTCCAATTCTCATATCGCCAAAACCAATGTCACCAATTGACAAGGTATCAAGATTTAAATTTAAATCTCCTACAGAAAAATCTCCAAAATCAATATCACCAAAACTTAAATCGCCAATACCGAGGTCATCCAAATTTACACCGAGGTCGCCAATTAACATCGAACCAATGCCAAGAGAGCCGATACTTAAATCACCGATACCAAGAGAGCCAATATTTAGATTACCGAGCCCCCCAATGTCTCCAATAGACATACCGGATAAACCAAGACCATCAAAGTTTAAACTGTCCAAACCAAGACTACCAATACTCATCGAACCAAGACTAGAAAGTTGTAAATTAGTATTCACACTTGGCATATTAGGCATCGACCAGTCATAGTCCAACCCAACATCTGGCATATCACCAATTCCAATACCGGAGCCAATATCGAGGCTACCTAAATCAAAATCACCAACGTCTGGGAGAGAGGACAACTCTGGAGTAAGAGCTTCCATACATTGCTTTATCAAATCTGCAATACTAATTTTATCTAACACCTCAGTAAATGCATCATCAATAGTATCAACCTTATCTAAGGTTTTTTGTAAACCCTCACAAGATGCCAAACTTGAGCCAACAAAATCAAAAGCATCTTTACGAGCATCGTATAGCTTTTGCTTCATCGACGGGTCGCCAAGTTTCTTATCTTCAGTCAACTTGTCTGCGTAAGTCTTGACAGGGCTGGCATCAGTCTTTGCAGCTTCTGCTTCCGCTGGGTCCGCAGGCTTTGATATATCAGCGGGATTTTCTTTGCCAGTTTTGCTCGGCATTATGACAGGGGGCTCAGGCAAAGTGAAGGCATTTAAAAATTCTGTCCAAGTTCGGTCGTCTTTCTTGCTGTCACATAATAAATTAAGTTGCCATATGTAACCCTGATTTCGCTGTGAATCAATTGGGGGAGTGTCTGCGTACTCTTCCATACCCGCATACATTGCAATCACTCGCCCATCTTTTAATGTTAACGAAATAAAAATTGGTGTCAAGGTTTCGTCCCATCCAATTTCTAAAATTTCCTTGACTTTCCAAGTATCGTGTGTTATATTGTTCGCCTTAAAGAGCTTTGTAAGGACACCCGGCACTTGTCGAATTCTTGCCGCTTCCTCTCTTGGGTCATAATCGTTGACCGTTCCCTCATAGTTGTCAATATCAACAGCATACTCTTCCAGTAAAAGAGCGAGATTTTCACAGCACTGCTTAAAGGTTTGTGTGTTGTAGGTTGAGCGAATTTTAACATTTTCTGTAGCATCCCACGCAACCTGTGAACGACCTGCGCTGGTCATCACCACGCCCTTGGCATCATCAAGAGGTGGCACGAATCTGTGTGGAAGCTCTACTAAAACTTTTAGAAATGAATTTGGTTTTGTGTCAACAAAATATTCTGAGGCTCTGACAAACTGAAACCACTCTTCATCCGTTTTAGACATAAGAGTATTAATATAATCGTCGCTTGTTTCTTTACCGTTATACGCTAAAATGCTTCTAAGACCGTGAACAGTAGCTTCTCGAAGTCTATTTAAAATTTCGCTACCGCCTGTAGAAACATAGCCCTCTTCCGACATTTCAACACACACTTTATATTTTGCAGCGTGCTCGTCAAAAACAACTTCTGTTGGAGCTTTTGTAGTCCAGTCGAGCAGAGGAATCGCACTTGGGTTACCCCAAGACTTTTGAGTGCATTCACTTGGCGCATACTCAATTGTCGAATCAATTGCCTTAATAAATTTTGTTGACGTGAACATTTTCTTGTGAGGGTACGTCTTTCCCTCAACTAAAACTTGTGCCCACTCGCATTCGTACCCGACGCCATAATCAAGAACAATTAGACGAGTATTGTTCGACATCATATCGATAATCTCGCCCTTGATGTGATTATCCTCGCTCGCTGAATCAGAACTAGACAAGTATGCTGGTGCATCCCTCAGTGCAAGGCGAGAGTTGACAGTTACTACGTGAGTTGCTTCTGTTGGCAGAACAGGATAGTGTTCCATTGTTCCTGACATATTAATTTACCTTATTATGACGACTGTTTATATATTTTGAACCTGCTTTAGTTAAGTAGGTTTTTTGACATAATTTTAAGTTTGCTTTGTGTTTTGCCAAGTCTAGCTTACAAGTTGCAGCCAACTTTGTAACAGTTGACATACCAGAGGCAAGGACCGTTGGGGAGAAGAACGTCGTTCCAAGAATTGGCACCAAATGAACGTGGCTTGTAAGCGCAATATTAAACTGAATCTGTTGCATTAAAAAACTGTCCACAATCCCATTCAATTTGTCCATATGGAAAAGAACCCTCTCCATACATCCCACAAGATTATCACCAACAGGAATGGGCTGAAGTTTAGAATCGTCGTTTCCAGCTATTAAATCGATTCCCGTTGTATCTCCAACAACCGCACCTTGAGAGTTTTTTTCATCTGTTCTTGTTACTAACTTAATACCCTCTCTTGCAACAACACGAACAGCATCAGCTTTGATACCAATAGCAGATTTCGCTTTACTGTTCCCAACGGTTCCGTCTACAAGCTTAAAGTTGTCATCAACATCAGTCTTTTGACTAATATAAATTCTTGCGGCGTCAACTTCAAAGTTTGGGTCTGCGTGAACAATATTACCCTGCTCGTCTTCTGACTTCGGTGACCAAGCCATTCGCCCAACACAAATATCAACCATCGAAGCCTGTGTATCTCCTTTGCCGCCGTAGCCGCTCAATCGAGAGGCGGGTCTATCTCGACCCAAAACAATATAAGAGTTGTTCTGACCTTGCATTACTGTTTCACAAGGTGCCTCAACAAATGTGGGTGCAGGCTCTGGGAGAGGGTCACCGCCTACACCCCTTTTACCTAACTTAACGCTTGCTGAAGAGTTGTTAAATAACTCTTGATTTCTTGAAAAGAAACCCTGTAAATCTACAGCCTTTTTTGATGATGCCATTTTATAACTCCTTAAAAACTTCCACCGCGAAAAGTTCTATGTGCAGAATCTGCTGGTGGCGTGCCAGAAATTTTACTTGCAGTGTATACAGTTTCCAAGACCTGACCGAAGGTTGTCTTTCCTACCTCAAGTCCCGCATTTTTTCTTAAATCAAAGTGCCACGCTTCGGAAGCACCAGAGCAATCTCGATACCAGCTTGAGCGTCCACTAATTCTTTCCATACCGTGTGCTCTCATAAGCTTTGTCACGTTTACCCAATATCCAGTAACGGGCTCAGTTCCCGGTGGCGAGCCTTTCTTGGCAACAATAGCATTAAGAGTTTTGTGCTCGACCTCAAAAGTAACACCACCTTTTTCCACAGAGCCACTTGTCTTATCGCTTCGAGACCAAAAAATAAATTGCTTATTGTCATCGGGGTCGAACTCAATAACGTGCTCGTCAACATTTGGATTTGACATCATCGCTGGTAACGTAAAGTCAAAGGCAAGAGAGGTATAGTGAAACGACGTTGCGCTTCGACCTGCACCAACTTTTGCAGATAAGCTTCTGGTTGCACCTGAAGATGTCATGACCGCTCCAAGCTCGTTCATAATACGCTTCATTTCAAACATATTCTCTGCCACATCTTCACGTACCTTTGCGCCAGAAGCATAATACGGATGCCCGCCGCCAGTTGGACTTCTCGTCTTATCCATTGGGACTTTTACAAGATTCATCTTAGGGTCTGTGCGAATTTCTCCAAGGTGACCAACAAATGGCACATCACCAAGTGGAGCACCCGCTCTATCTGCACCAACAGTAAATCCAGCACCCGGTGTGTACGACCCACCACCTGAACCACCAGTGTCTGAGCACCCACCAGATGGTGCCGCTGCTGGTGCTGCGGGTGGTGACGCTCCTTTAGCCGCTGATGAGCAATCCGCTTTAGTCGAGGGTGTTGGCGCGTCTGCTGCGGGCGTTGTACTCGTACTTTCTGGCGTCGTTGTTGCAGGGGTTGTTGTTCCTGCACTCGGCAAAGGAGGACAAGAGGCATAGGTTGCTTTTATAGATTCAATCTGTTGTAAGTATCTTTTTCCTGCGGCAGTAGAAAAAATAGATGCACGGTCACCATAGTTTCTGACTTGTTCATCTACTTCAGTTCTTTCGGCATCGCTAATTGCTGCGGATAAAGCCTGTTCTCTTGTTATAGACAAGCTCGTAGCATCGCCACCGACTTCCTGCAAGGCTAAGTTTAGCGCATCTTCGCAAGCCTGCTGCTGGTCTCCTTCACTGCCAGATGAACTGGCACCAGATGCTTCTGCTGCTGGCGCGGGTGTACCGTCTGATGTGGTTGTTGCAGGGCTTCCTGTTGTACCCTTCGGGGCACATCCAGACGATGTGGATGGAGTGGCAGTCGATGCCTCTGCTGGCGTTGTACTGGTGGACTCTTCTGCCGATGCCGCTTCTTCAGTCTTTTCTTTTACTGGTGTGGCTGTCGATGTTGGCTCGTTTCCGTTTGGGGTTTCTTGCCCATCGACTTTTCTTTCTTCTGGGTTTTCCTCACCTGTTGCTTGTGCCGCCATTGACTTTGCAGAATAATATTCTTCACCTAACATTTCCGGTGTCCACGGGTTTGTTCGGGCGCGTGAGCCAGTCCACATATCGTGGCATTCTCTTCTTTGAAACACCCAATGCTTTGCCTTGCCGCCCTTCTTTCCGTTATAATATTCTTCTGCTGTTCTTGACCCTGTGCCTCTAAATGGACCGCCGGATTCCGCAACTCTTAAATTTCCAGCAGGGTCAGAAAAGACAACGAGAACGTGAGAAATTTGATTTCTTCTATTCTTTGCAAAGTCTGGTGTTGAAGTTTGAGAAGCATAAGTAATTTCATCACCGGGTCGCCACGTTTGCCAACCGCCGATACTCTCTGCCCACTGATAGTGGTCGTCATCAACACTGCCTGCAATGTTTGACCAGTTGCCTTCACTCATACCCGCAGTGTATGCACTTGATGAGTGAAATATTTTTCGTGTCCATTTCTTGCCGTCTTTTGTATCGGGAATCTGATATGCAGTCCCTTCGCTGCTGAGTAGCCACTCTGTGATAACTCTAACATTGTATACAAATCCAGAGCAGTCAACGCCACCAATTGATGGGTCCATTGCTTTGCCGCCGAAAGCATAACCTCTATCTGCTTGGTCTTCGACTGCCAATCTTAAAGCCGTACAGTAAGCATCTACAGGGTCGCTAATAGAAGAACAAGAACCTAGACCAACCTTACCAGAAACAGCCCGTCCAGAACCTCCTTTTTCAACATATATTTTTGCTTTCTCGCCATAGTATCTTGCACCCGCTGTAACTTTACGTCCTGCTGACGGCTGGTCATTTCTTTTCTTAGCATCAGCCGGGGGCAAATAAATTGCATTTTTCCAAGGCAGGTCTGAAACAGAAACTGGTCCTCTTGTATCAGCAATCTTTCCACCACTTGAACCACCAAGGGCACCGCCTGCACCACAGTTGCCAAATGCATCTTTTCCCGACCCACCTGTATCGCCAGCACCGCTCTCTGGTGGCGGGAACACTGGTCCGATATAAGTTGGGTCTTCGAGGTTTGTTCTATGCCCGTAATCAACCCACACAAGGTCGCCAGCCGACGCTTTTTCTGCATTTGAGTTATGAGCCACAAAGGTCGGATACATATCAATAATAGGCTGATGCCCGCCGACTTCTTGTGGCGAAGAAGCAAACTTGCTAGGCACTGGCAAGGTCGTATGAATCTCGGGGATTCTTACCTTATATCTTTTTAATGTTTTTGGTTTACTAAAAAATGAAAATAAACCTTGCGGTCCAAAAACCGTTGACAGCCAATTGCCCGGTGCAGGATTATTTTGGTCCATATCATCTTCGACACGGAGAACAACCCCCTTATATGGACCTGTGCCCTCAAGTGCATCGGAAGTATAGTGCCCAAGAATAACTTCTCTGATGGCGTCCATCACAGATGTGTTCTTTGGGTCGAGACGCTTCGCAGTTCTTGGTTTTGCTACGGGGTTTAAATCACCAAACGCAAAATGTTTTGGTTCTTCGAGGTCAGCCATCGTCACCATCCTCCGAATTCTTTATGAGGTCGAAAATCTCTTCTTTTTCAACACTCGAAAGCCCTTGTGACTTCTGAGAACCTTTTTGGAGGATAGCGGAAATTTTTACTAATTGTTCATTTGAACGCTGGAGAGTTTCAACATACTTGGATGCTATTAAGCCACATTGTTGGCTTACTGTGATTGATGAGCCATTGGCTTTCATCTCTTGCACAAGGTCTGTCAACAACGTGGCTGTAATTGCTCTATCTGCTCTAATATTCGAGACTGCTTCGTCAAGAAATTCTTCTAAAGTTTGCCCTTTTCTTTTTTTACTTGACATTCGCTAGTTTCTCCATCTATATGAGATATGTTACCCTCATCCCAATCAGCCTTAAAGACTTTATACTTTTCTCGTAATTTATTAAGATTGCTGACAACCTGTTTTGTATTCAAGCCCGTCAGTTCTCTCAAGTACAAGTAAATAGCTTTCTTGTTGAAAATTTCAATATCGTCTGGGTTCTCAAGAAGAATCTTGACCGCCTTATAAACCTTCTCTTCCGATGCTTTCATAGGCATTTGACCCCATCGGCTTATCTCGGAGCTTAGGGCTGCTCGGAACTCCCTTAACTCTTGTTCTTCCTCGTATGGGTTAGTAGTCGATAAATACTTTTCTTCGATGTGTCTCGGCATCTTATCAAAGGTTATTTCTCTCTGCCTTTGAATTGAGTGCTTCTTAACTTTATGAATAAACCAGTTCTTGGTTATGACCGAAAAGTATGAAAATGCCTTAGAGCCCTTGTCAGGGTTAAATTTTTCTAATACAGTGGTTAGCCAAATCTTGCATTCGTCTCGGAGGTCATCAATGTTTGGCAACGTCGTGAACTTGTATGTGTAAACAATTTTGTCAACCAGTTCGCTCATAGCTGGCTGAATCAGTTCAACGTATAATTGTTCTCTCTTTTTTCTATCTGTTATATTACAGTATTCAATAATCGCGTCTTCGTGAACTTGAGTAAAATAGTGCCTTCCTGCACCTTTTTTTCTACCTCTCCTCTTGCGCGGCTTCTTCTCTTCAGTAGACATTTAGTTTCCTTCTTCTTCGGGGATTAATCGTGTTCTAATCTCTTCTGTGTCGGAACCAAATTGCCTAACGTCATCCAACAACTTCATTAAAGTTGGCTCGCCAGCCAAGACATCGGTGTCTAATAATTTTTCTAGCTCATCTTGAAATGCGTTTATATTCTCTGCCAATTCAGCGGTAGTATCTTCGTGTATTGTCATTATCTTTCTAATGTACCACACCAAAATACAGTTAGCAGTCAAAGAAAGAGCAGCAAACAAATAAACAAATATGTTTAAAATTTCAAGGCTCATAATCTTGTCTCGATTCCTTTTTGTGTTGTTGTAGTTCTTGCTTGGCTTCTGATATAAAGCTATCTACTCTTTGTTTTGCAGTAGCACCCTTATTGACAGAATCCGGTTCCGACACAGAAAAAGTTGCAGGTACTCTTTTTAATGAGCCCGCTGAATTACAAACTTCACAATCAGTCGCTGTTTCAGACATTAAGTGAAATATTTCTGTAATTGCTTCGCAGACAGAACACTTATAAGAATACCGTGGCACTCTAATTCTCTGTGGTTGTAACAGTGTCAACTTTAATTTGACCACCGTTAATAGCTGGCGGGTTTGCTACTTCTAGTTCACCAGACTTGGTGCCCCACCGTTTTGTTTCAGCAGACTTGCTAAACTCAAAAGACTTCAAAACTGGAACGATATCTGTTTGTTCCAGCAAGCTCTTTTGTAATGCCATCATAACTGCTGCAATTGCTTGGTCACTTAGTTTCATTTTTGTTCTCCTTCAATACTTTGTTTATAAGATTATTATACAACGAGTTAATTTTTTTGTTACTAAATTTTTCGGTTATTTCTGCCTGAAGCATTTTAGCTTTTTTAGAAATCTCTAAAGTGTTACTGTGTGCCTCTCGCATCTGGGCTCGTAGACTGCCAGTATTTGGGAAACACCACTTAGCTGTAGTTTCTAACACTCCAACCCACTGTTGGTATTCCTTTACATTGTCAACTTCGTGCTCTACTTCCAAAATTAAAGGAATGTCATCAACAGTTGTGTATTCTCTAATACCACCCCAATTAGATGCAATAACAGGAAGACCTGCACAAACAGCATCAAAACAAGGCAATCCAAATCCCTCACCGTGAGACGATGTAACATAAGCAGCAATGTTCTTGTGCCCGTAAAGAGACGCCATCTCGCCTTCTGTTAAG
>MDTB01056037.1_pt1 | contig 10217 bp, 9 predicted proteins | sample 811161 | NCBI WGS metagenome assembly MDTB01 (sample SAMN05326650, study PRJNA326480) | marine metagenome | isolation source: seawater | place: Mediterranean Sea | collected 2009
CTAGGAAAATTTCGAATAAAATCTTTTTTTAATTGAATAAGTTTCTTATTAGGTCTTGAAAGATTTTGTCTATAACCTTTTTTACACAATACTTCTATGAATATACTTTTTTTAACATTTTTAATTGATTTAAAAACTTTATTAATTTCATATTTGTTTTTTACCAGGTAGCATTTGCTATATCCCAAAGATTTAGCAATCTTAGATAGGGATAGATGATGTGAAATTGTTTTTTGTCCTCCAACAGAATCGTGTGTTTTATTATTAAAAACTATATGAACTAAATTTTTTAACTTTGCACTTAAAATTGCAGAACCTAAATGCATCGTAAATGAACCATCTCCGTCAAAGCAATATATTTTTTGTTTTTTTTTTAAAGCTATTCCTGTAGCTATTGAAATTGCATGACCCATACCGCCTACGCACATAAAAGTATTTTTGCTATTTTTTTTTGATTCATTAATTTCATTTAACTCCCTAGACAGCATACCAGTTGTCGATACTTTAATTGAATTATTTTGAAGAGATTTTATGATTTCCTTTAAAGTTTCCTCTCTTGTTAAAAGTTTTTTACTTTCCTTATTTTTTGGAAGGTATTTTTTAAAAGTTTTTTTTCTTATCAAAAGAGCAACTGGTTTAGATTTTTTTAAAGAATATTTTTTAAGCAAAGAAATAGATTTTTTGTAGTCAGATTTTTTTGATAAAATTAAATATTTAATTCCCATTACTTTAAGTATTTTTTCAGTTATTAATCCTTGCTTTTTGTGTTGAGGTTCATCTTTTAATTGTTTTTTATTAACAACTTCTCCTCTCCATCCAATCATTAAAAAAAGTGGAATGCTATAAACCTTTAGATCCGCCAAAGACGTTAAAGGATTTATAGTATTTCCTAAGCCAGAATTTTGTAAATAGATGAGTGGGATTCTGCCTGTTGCAAGGTAGTATCCTATGCCAATCCCTATAGCGCTACCTTCATTTGCAGTTATAAAATTTTTATACATATAATTTGTTTCTAAATAACTGCAAAAACTTTTAAAAAGAGAATCAGGAACCCCTGTAAAAAAGTTAATTTTATTTTTAATTAAAGAATTCGTAAATTGTTTATAGTCAATCATATAAATAAAAATGCAAGTTAATCATATTTTATTAATATTTTGTGTTTTAATTTTGATTAAATGAATGTATATATCTCCTTATGAAAAAAGCTAGAGTTCTAATGGTTACTCCAAATCTTAGAGTGTCCGAGGGTGAATTGAGCAGAATGCAGCCACCACTTGGGCTTATGATTTTCGCGCCTATGTTAATAAAAGATGGACATACAGTAAAGATACATGATTTTGCGCTTGAGGGATGGAATACAAAAAAACTGATTGATAAACAAAATAATTTTTTTTCTATAGGGCAACTTGATAATGAAATACAAAATGTAATATCAGAATTTGATCCAACTATTATTGCTATTTCAGTTCTCTACTCAACTTTACTTGATTCTGCAAAAAACATTGCGAAAATTGCAAAAAAATTGAATAGTAAAACTACAATTATTATTGGTGGTAACTGTGTTTCAAACGCAGTGATAGATTATAAATATTCTCTTAAAGACAAAAGTTCAAACTTACCAGATCATATTACACATTTTGATGATGAGAATTTTGATTATGCCATTACTGGTGAGGCCGAGTTTAGCTTTAAATCTTTTGTTAATAAAAAAACTAATAATGAAGATGTCTCAAAGTTACCTGGATTAATAACACCATTAGGTAATAAAAAATATTTAATTAATGAACCAGAAAGAGTAGAAAACTTAGATCTTCTACCAAGACCAGCAAGACACCTTGTTAACATGGAGGGATATTTTAATGTTGGTCAGTTTCATTCATCTAAATCTAGATCAAAAAGAGTTTTAAATGTTATGTGTTCTAGGGGATGTCCAGAAAGATGTACATTTTGTACTACCCCAGAAGTATATGGCCAGTTAACTAGATGGAGGTCTATACCTCATATTATGGAAGAAATTAAAAATGACGTAAGAGATTTTAATGTTGGAGAAATTCAATTTGATGACGACACTTTGACTGTAAATAGAAAAAATCTTATGGCCTTGTGTCAGGAAATTGGGAAACTTGGAATTTATTGGTGTACACCTAATGGCACAAAGGTTAATTATCATCAGAAACATCAATACGATATGTATAAAGCAATGCACGACGCTGGATGTTACCAAGTAACTCTAGCATGTGAAAGCGGCGTACAAAGAGTTTTAGATAAAATTGTAAATAAACGATTACCTGTTGATACAATATATCCTGCAATTAGAAATGCTCAAAGGGCAGGACTTTTAGTTCATACGTTCTGGATTTTGGGTTTTCCGGGTGAGACCTATGAGGAAATGCAGCAAACAGTTGACTTTGCTTATAAAAGTGGATCTGATAGTTTTTCTTTTGCCATTTTACAACCGTTAGCAGGAACGCCATTATATAGAAAGGTTTGGAAAGAAAGTTTATGGTGGGAAGGAAGAGAAAAATATAATAATTTTAGAAACTCACTTATCAAAGTAGATGGCTTTGATAATCCTGAAGATTTTGAAAAATGGGTTCATGGCTTAAATATTAAATTCAACCTTTTACTTAAACAAAAAGATCCTAAAAAATTTGAATGGAAGTATGGTAAAAACGCAACAGAACGTGATTTAATGAGACAGACTTAAATTTTAATCATCTAATAATTTTTTTTGCCCTTTTATAATCTTCAATAGTATCTATTTCGACCCAACAATTACTAAACGTTTTTGAATATTTTATAGCACTATTATTAAGAAAATATTTGTCGTAAAATGTGTCCCAATTCAGATTTAAGTTTGATTTTTTTTTAAAAATTTTTTTTCCAATATTTAAAAATTTGTTGATTTGAACTTTGTTTAATTTATTTATTCCAATCGCCTCTCCAAGAAATATATGGCTTTTTTCGTGAAAAATTCTTTTTTCAATAATTCTTTTAACTTTTTTTTTAGTTCCAAATACCTTGGCACATTCTATATCATGCACGTTTCCTTTTCCGATTAAAACCGAATTTGAATTTTTATCTCTTATATAATTATTAAGAATATCCTTCTTATAAACAACATCTCCATCAAAAAAAATAACACTATCTTTAATTTTTTCCAAACCTAATTTTAAAGAGAAGCAGTTACCATGAGTTTTATATCTTCTGTTGTAAATTATAGTAACATTTAACTTTTTACGAATTTTTTTTATTTCTTCTAATATCAGTTTATATTTAAATCCTACGACAATAAATATATTAATTATACCAATGTCATTTAAAAATTCTAAATTTCTTCTCAATAGAGATTTACCTTTTATTTTTAACAAACATTTTGGGCTATTTGTATATTGAGAAATTCTATTTCCTTCTCCAGCGATTAGTATTAGTGCTGATAATTTGTCTTTTTTATCCATGCACGTAACATTGTTCTTTTATAAGATTTTTTTTTATTCGCTTTAGAATAATTAAATATATCTTTTGCATTTAAATGATCTGAAAAAGATGTTCTACCGTGAAAAAACTGCGCATCCTTTACCAACAAAAGATCACCTGGGTTCATTTTTTTTCTTAACTGATTGTTAGAGTCTTCTAATATGGCATCTAGAGTATCTAATGAATATAACTGTTTTTTTGAAAGTGAAATTTTTTTTCTATTATATGCTGAAATCATATAAGGTCTTAAATATCTAAATTCTGGAACTTTATTGTTTAAAGTTAGAACTGGTGCTTTGTAAAAGCTATTAGATACTCCTCTTTTTTCCCATAAAAATTCTTTCTTTAAAGTAGTCAATGCTATATGAAATTTTTTAAGTTTCGAATAAACTAAATCCGCATTAACAAAAATATTTTCCCCACCTACTTCTGGCGAAGACAAACATGAAAGTATCATATAGTCCCATTTCGTACTCACATTCACATTATCTGTGTGAATACTGCCGCCCTCTCTAGTTTGATGATATCTTGATCCTTTATGCATTGAAAAATTTCTATTACGATCATAGACAAAAATAAGTTTGTCTTTTTTACTATTTTGAGAAATTAAAGAACCTAAAATTTCGGATACAGAGTTAGTTAGTATCGTCATTAATTTCGGATTTATTAGATTATTTCTTGAAAAGGAAATGATTATACCTTTTATTTTATTATTTTTAATCTTTTTTTCACATTTTTTTACGAATTTTATAAATTTAAAATTAGACTTAATTGCTATTTTTGACTCCAGTTTATTTTTTTTTAAATAAATTTGGTTAAGCTCATTATATAAATTAGTTTTTATTTTTTCGTGAATTAAAAAATTTTTCATTTTACATTAATTGATTTTAAAATATTTCCTTTGGCCTTGTTTCCTAAATGTACTTCACCAAGGTGACAAACAACGCTTCCCTTAACTTGGTTCCTTGGTTTATACAAAATTACACTTTTTTTGTTTGAATTTATTTTTTTTTTTACATAAGTACATAATAAGGGCTGATTTTCCATGCTAAATTCAATCCATTTTTGCATTTTTTTAAGAAATATCTTTTTATTATTTATAACACTTTTTTTTATTTGATTATGTTTTTTTAAAACTTCATATAACGAACAAATAGCATGGTATGGTCCAGTCATTTTTTTTTCTAAATGGTTGTTAATGTTTAAGTAAAATGAACTTATACTAAATTTAGACATTTTATTAAACGCAACAAACGATGCCCCAGTCAGTCCGAAAAGTCCTTTACATGAGCTATAACTAATTATATCCGCCAGTTGATGTCCATCTTCTAATCCAAAAGATGCAGTTGCATCTAACGCTAGTTTTGAATTTAATTTAGATGATAATTTTTTTAATTTTGAGATTGGCAATTTTAAACCCAAGCTTGTTTCTGTCGGACAAGCCCAAACCCAATCATATTTTTCAGTATCTAATTTTCCAATTTCTTTCCAATTGATTTTTTTTACTAATTTTATTTTTTTAAAATTTTTTTTAGCATTATTAGCTAACAAAAGTAATCTATCTGAATAATATCCCGTATCAATTATAAGCACTTTTCCGAAAAAAAAGTTTGATGCCACTATTTCTAATGCTAAACTTCCTGATCCTTGCATTCTTGCAATAAATCTGTGTTTTGACATTTTTTTAAGTTTATTTAGGACAAAATTTTCTACATTTTCATAATCTAAATCACCTCTACCAAAACAAGGTCTTAGCCCAGTCAAATTTTCTTTAAGCAAACTAGCAGGTCCAGCTGTAAATATTTTTTTATTTTTATTTTTCTGTTTAACAAAATTTTTTATACTTATATTTTTCATTAAACAGTTCCTGGAATTAAATTTAAAATTTCTTTTATGCTAATTAGTTTTTTATCAATCTCTTTCGATCTACCATTTTTTAAAATTGATTTTGCTGCAAATTCCATCGAAGGGTAAGATGCACGAAATAAATGATTTGCATAAATAACTATATTAAAACCCATTTTTATTAATTTTTCTTCTTTAACACTGTTGTAGCTTGTAGGAACACATATTAATGGAGTATCTTTAAAATTCTTTCTAAATTTTTTTGCAAATTCGAAAACTTCTGAAGGATTCTTTTCTTTGCTGTGTATCATAATTCCATCACTTCCAGCATTAATATAAGATTTAGCTCTTTTGATTGCATCATTGATGCCTTTTTTTAGAATAAAACTTTCAATTCTCGAAATTAGCATAAAATCATCATTAATTTGATTTAATTTGACTGCCTTTATTTTGTTTGAAAAATCTTTAATGCTTTCTTGATTCTGTTTAACCGAGGTTCCTAGCAAAGAGTTCTTTTTTAAACCTTTTTTATCTTCCATAATTAAAGCTGAAATTCCTAATCTCTCCATTGATTTTACATTGATTTTTAAATGCTCAACTCTTCCACCAGTATCAATATCCATTATTAAAGGTTTTGTAGTAACATCAAAAATTTGATTAATGTTGTATAGTCTATCTGAAATATTTAACACTTCATTGTCTGGCTTGCCTAACCTTGCTGAGTCAGTAAGTGAACTAGACCAAAACCCATCGAAATATTTAATACCGAGGTTAGTTTTTATTTTCAAATTTTCAATTATCATTGCAGAAATTGGTGAATGAGCCTCTATAAATCTTAAAAATTCTTTAGACTCTAGGCTCCTTCTTAAACTTTTAAGTCTAAGTTCTGGCGTTATGCCTAAAGAATACTGTTGTTCAGCTAACGCTGTTGACGATATACCCTTTGTATAAGGGATTTCTATTAATTTTCCACCATAACTTTTAATAACCCTTTTCACTTTTTCTCTTAATAATTTTTGAGAACCTTTTTTCCAGTCATCACCATGTATCATGAATTCTGGTTTGTATTTTTTAATATTTTCTGAATAATTCCAGCTATTTTGAGGTACAACTTTTGACACACCATTAATATTTTCAAGTATTAATTTTCTTTGGTTGTAATTTAATAATGGTAATCTTTTATTTTTGGCAATTGCCTTGTCAGTAATTAATCCTACCAGGATTTTTCCATATTTTAATCCTTGTTTTATTAAATTAATGTGGCCATGATGTAAAGTATCTACAGATAGACCTATATAAACAGTTTTTTTTAACATATTTACTTAATTTTTTTATTTTTTAAAATTTTATCAAGTTTTTTTATAATTTCCATTTTTAGACTAGCGATTGAATTAGTAAAATCATTTTTTATTACAATGTCAGCTTTTTTATTAAAATCTGGCTTTATATCTATTCCAACTATATTTTTATTAAATTTTCGATACAAATCTTTTTTGTTAAATTTAACAATATCATCAATTTTTGTCAAAATATGAATATATATTATATTTTTAAAATTTTTATACCAAACTTTTGTTGCTGAACTATTTAGCCCAACGTTTGGGTAGATTACATTAATATTGTTATTTAAAAAAATATTGATCAGTTTTGAAACTGGCAAGGCAGCCTTTTTACCCCTCTCTATTTTTGTATAGCCCATTTTAAATTTAATCGACTTCATAAACTTTCTTATATCATCACCATCTAATACAACTGTATAACCTAATTTTTTTTTTAAATAATAATGTAAACTTTTTGCAACTGCCGATTTTCCTGAACCAGAAAAACCTTCAATTATAATAATATAAGGAAATTTTTTAAATTTTTTCAATGTATAAAAATTTTCTCAAATTTAATTTTAGCAATAACTCAAATAGTATCGCATATAAAAAAGTTGAAAGTAGAGTTGCGTAAAAAAAAGGTATTGCTGCAATATAACAAGATAATAAGCCTATAGCTGAATATCCATATACTCCTAATGTCCAAACACCAAAATTACTGATTATAAAAAAAAGTATTGCTGCGGAAAAGCATCCAATTAATCTAGTTATTAGTTTCATTCTAAATTGAATTGAAAAAATACCGATTAAAAAAACTGTTAAAAAAGTAAAGATCATTGTTTTATGTAATCCAAGAATTATATCTGAAATTAGTAGTCCAGCTATAATTGCTAAAACATATCTTTTTCCAAATAAAGCAGGGATATAAAAACTAAGTGCAATTAGTGCTGTAAAATTTGGAGGATGAGGTATAAATCTACTAAGACATAAAACTGTAATGATGCCTATTGAAAATTTTAAATTTTGCATATTTTTTTATATTTTATAAATATATAAATTAAATTTCTACTTAATATTTACTTATTTTTCTTGTATATAAATTTTTTATAACTTGGTTTTTTTCTTTTTCTGTCATTTTTTGCCATTGTGATATTTCTCTTATATTTCTTTTGCAGCCTTTGCAGTATCCAGTTAATTTATCTATAGTACATATATTTCTACATGGTGATTTTGTCATAAATTTACATATTAAAAAACTAGTATACCATTTTTAAAGCAACATTCATTGTTCTGGGTGTTCCACTATAATTAAATGAATTTTCATAGTCTTTATCAAAAATATTTTTAAGTGAGAAATCGACCATATAACCCCCACCAAGATCATATGAGCTTGCAAAGTCTAGTAACAAATATTCATTAAGAATTTGATCTTTAAAATCATAATCTGATCCAGCGTAATCTCTAGATCGGCCCTTATAAGTTAAAAATATTGAACTATTTAGATCATTTGTAAATTTATAATTGATCTTCGAACTTAAAGCATGTACTGGGACACGGACCATTGCACTTTCAATCCATCCATTACCTGAGTCTAGACAAGAAGTATATCCCCACAAATCTTTTTTTGGTTTATCACAATCCATACCAGAATAACTTTTTGTTAATGTGTAGTTAAAACCAACATTTAATTTTTTATTATTAGTCCATTTAGTAGATACCTCAATACCTTTGCTGGTATTTTCTGCCCCTGGCACGTTATCTTGAAAACTAGTAATATTTGATCCCATTATTGGATCTTCAACAAGAATATCAAAGTAGGTGATGTCAAAAGCTATATTTAAATTTTCAAAATAAGTTTCATATCCAATATCAAAACTAGTAGTCTTCTCAGCGGTTATTTTATCTCCATCTTGATTTGACCATCCGTACTCACCAGATTCGTATATAGCTGGAAAAAGGAAACCAGTTCCATATGACATTCTAATTTTACTGTTGCCACCTAGGCCATAAGATCCTGTAACTCTGTATGACTGTTCGTCTCCAGAACTAGTATGTTTATCATTTCTACCTCCAATAGTGGCATAAATATTTTCAGCAGGCCTAAATTGATAGTCTATATACTGCGAATGAATTTCTTCATCATGTGTTTTTACAACACCAGGGTCTGTAGGATATTTTGCTTTAAAAAACTCTGTATCTGATCCATAGATAATTCTACTATCTAGGTTAAAGTTATATTCACCTAAATAAGTAAACATATTTTTAAAACCTTCATAAGTAGCTTGTCTTGAGGTATGTTTTGTCACCATTCGCGAAGTAGCAGATTTATTTAATCCAAAAGTATTTTTAAAATTATTATTAGAATTCTTAAATTTTAAGTTGTAATGAACTTCAATATTATCAGATGAATTTAGGGTGTCATCTCTTCCATTTGTAGGCTCATCATATTTTAAATAACTATCTTTTAAAGTTAAATAATTTTCGATTATATTTTTCTCTGAAATTTTATAACTATGATTTGCTGTTAGGCTCTTATTTTTATAAGGATCATTTTCAGAATTATCATTTTTCATAGCTGAGATGCCATCAGTTGAATAATAATTGAAACCGAGAAAATAGTTATAATTTGTATCTGCTCCATCTATTGAATAGAAAATATCTTGTGTATTATGTTCGCCTGTTCTTATCGATGTATTTTGATGCTTGCCAATTCTACCTTTTTTTGTAAAAATATTAATTGTTCCACCAACAGCGCTATTTCCATAAAGTGAACTTTGACTACCTTTTAAAACTTCTATCCTTTCAATTGAGTGTTTAAACAAACCTTCAGAATAAAATGAGTTGTCAGGAGATGATGGGTCATACATTTTCACTCCATCTATATAAACTGTAGAATAACGTTTTGGCAGACCTCTCATTTGAATACCGCTGTTTGTTCCAACTCCACCCAATTGAAAAATGTTTAATCCTTGAGTTTCAATTTTTAAAAGATCACTTAAAAATGTTTCTGAGGAGTTTTGAATAGTTTCATTATCAATAATTGTAACTTGACTACCTATAGAGCTGTATGATTGAGGAGTTTTTCCAGCAGAAATAACAATTATAGGAGTTTCTTCTGAAAAAACAGGGGATAAAAATAAAATAAAATATAAAAATACTAGTAATTTTTTTAGCAAGAGACATTCCTTCCTTTAATCTTCATAAAAATATGAAGCTTATTTATTTAATGCCGATGCTAATTTTTCATTGAGAATTAGACTTTTCCTGGCCTTCATTCAACAGCGGACTTTACTGGGTGGCATTCCGACTTTACGGTTGCAGGAACAGCAAGTGAATTTCACACAGATTTCCCACCAAAACAGTATATTTAATCTATAAAGAAAAAAAAAATTTTTTCAATTGAAAGATTTGACTATTTTTTAAAAATTATTTTTATTTATTTTTATGAAAAAAATGACTTAACTCTTTATATTTCTTTAAAATTTCATCTTTTTTACCAAAATCACTTACTTTCCCGTCGTCAAATATAACTAATTTATTGCAAATATTTAAAGTATTTAATCTATGGGCTATTAA
>MDTB01071738.1_pt1 | contig 10217 bp, 9 predicted proteins | sample 811161 | NCBI WGS metagenome assembly MDTB01 (sample SAMN05326650, study PRJNA326480) | marine metagenome | isolation source: seawater | place: Mediterranean Sea | collected 2009
CCTTGTAAATTAATAATAAATGGTAGTTCTGGACTTCCTTTATCTGTAACTATTAAAGGATTTTTAATATCTAAATTATTACAAATACCTCCTATTTCTTTCAGCCTGCCTGGACCATAAGCAACATTTGTTGGAAATGTCCAATCTTGATTGGATAGAATATCAGCTTCATTCAGTTTAAAACTTTGCATTTTATTTATAAAGTATACAATTTTAAAAAATTATAAATGAATATTTCTTCAGAAAAAGCAGATTTAAAAAAAACTTATTTAGCAATAGTTACAATGCTCTTAGCAATTCTATGCGTGGATATGTATATGGTTGTAATAAAGTTCTTAGGTGATGAATACACTGTAATTCAGCTTGCAGTTTTTAGAAATATTGCAGGTATAATTCCTTTATTTTTACTTATTTTATTTACCAAAGAGTACATTTCGGTTTTTAAAGATTTAAACAGTAAATTTATTATTTTAAGTTTTCTTAGAGGATTGGGTTTTTTATCTATGAATATTTTTATATTTATTTCTGTTATTAACCTAGATTTTGCTACCGCGATGGTTCTAACTTTTTCATCTCCTTTTTTTATTGTAATTCTATCAATATTTTTTTTGAAGGATACGGTGGGTATTTACAGATGGTCAGCAATTTTTATTGGATTTTTTGGAGTCGTTCTTATTGTGCAACCAACAAGTGATATATTTAATTATTATTCTATTTTTCCAATTTTAACCGCGATTGCATGGGCTTTTACAGTTATAATTTTAAAGTTTATTCCTGATGGACACTCAACAGCTAAAATTCAATTATATACTTTAATATTTAATGTAACAGGTGCAGTAATATTATTTTTACTTACAGCAGGACACTCCGAAATTAAAAACACTGAGGACTTTTTTCTCATGACACTAACTGGAATTCTTGGAGGAACTGCTGCAATACTTTTTATTTATGCCTATCGATTAATATCAGCAAGCAAGATGGCATCATTTGAATATTTTGGCATTCCTTCTTCATTTATTTTAGGTTGGTTATTTTTTAATGAAGCGCCTTGGGAGCAGTTATTCCCTGGTGTCTTTGTAATTGTGTTTGCGGGTATGATTATAATTTGGAGAGACAAGGTAAAACAAAAAAGTACTAGGGTAAGTAGAGAAATTAATTAGTAGATTTCATTGATTTCATAACTATTGCTCTGTCAATTTCACCAACTAGCTCACCTGTCTCACTATTAACAACTGGAAATTTCTGATCTGTATCTACAAGTTTATCTATTAAAGTTTCAATCTTTGAATTTTGATCAATATTATTAGATCCATTTTCGAACATTTTTTTTGTATCTTCGCAGCATTCTTCTCTCATTACTTTACTTGCACTTAAAACTTTGTATTTTGGAACATCTTCACAAAAGTCTTTTACATATTGATCTTTAGGATTTGCAACAATTTCTTCTGGAGTTCCTACTTGAGAAACTTCTCCATCTTTCATTATGGCAATATGATCGCCCATTTTTATTGCTTCTAAAAAATCATGAGTAATAAAAACCATTGTTTTCTGTAATTTTTCTTGAATTTTAAGAAGTTCATCTTGCATTTCTCTTCTAATTAAAGGATCTAATGCTGAAAAAGGTTCATCAAAAATTAAAATTTCTGGGTCTACTGCAAGTGCTCTTGCCAATCCTACTCTTTGCTGCATTCCACCAGAAAGTTCTCTAGGATAATTATTGTGCCAACCTTCTAGACCAACCATTTTTAAAACTTCTATTGATTTTTCAATTCGGTCATTTTTTTTATTTCCTCTTATCTCTAAACCATAACCTATGTTTTCAATAACTGTCCTATGTGGAAATAAACCAAAATGTTGAAAAACCATACTCATTTTATTTCTTCTCAAGTTTAATAATTCCGTGCTGCTCATTTTTGTTACATCAACATCATCCATTCTGACTGTTCCTGAAGTTGGTTCAATTAGTCTTGAAATACATCTTACTAAAGTCGATTTACCACTTCCAGATAATCCCATTACAACAAATGTTTCACCTTTCTCAATTGAAAAACTCACATCCCTTACTGCAACAACATGACCAGTTTTTTCTTGGACTTCTTTGATTGATAAACTTTTATCTAAATCTTTTATAATTCTTTTTTCATCAGGCCCAAACAATTTCCAAACATTTGAGCATGTTATTTTTGGTTGATTACTCATATTTTTGTTATTTTGATAACATAAAAATAGACAATATTTTTCTTTAAATGTAAAATTATTTATTTTAAGTTTTACAACTATATGTCATCTGAATTATCAAGTATCGCAGGAAAATCTAATTACTCAAAAAATATTATAACATATTCAGTAATCTTAATAACATTTCTTGTAGCTTTATGGCTATCTTCTCAAAGTGAAGGTCCTTCAAAGATGCCTAAAGTAGTAACAGACGAATTTACTTTTACAGCTTGGGTAAATGATGGGGAAGACTATTTAAAAAAAAATTATAGGTGGTTCACTAAGATGATAGCTGGTTATATAAAAAATGGATATTATTTCCTTGAAGATTTTTTAATAGACTCTCCTTGGCTATTAATTGCTGCAATAATATTTTTACCTTGTTTAATTGCAGGAGGCTTAAGATTGGGTTTGTACTCTCTATTTGTTATTTATTTCTGGGGCGGAACAGGAATGTGGGATGAGTCAATGCAAACTTTAGCTTTGATGGGTCTAGCAGTACTTCTCTGTGTTTTTTTCGGTGTAACTTTAGGAGTGCTCTGTTCTCAAAGTGATAGGTTTGATAATTTTATGAAACCAATTTTAGACACTATGCAAGTTATGCCAGCATTTGTTTATCTTTTTCCTGCATTATTTTTTTTCGGAATTGGAGGAGCTCCTGCAATATTAGCCACTATGATTTATGCAATGCCTCCAATAATTAGATTAACAAATACAGGTATAAGGCAGGTTTCTGAAGAGACAATTGAGTCTGCAGCATCATTTGGTTCTAGTAAATTACAGCTTTTATTTAAGATTAAAATTCCACTTTCATTGCCAAGTATAATGATGGGAATAAACCAAGTAATAATGATGGCATTAGCATTAGTTGTGCTTGCTTGCTTCATTGGAGCAGAAGGTATCGGAGGACAAGTATGGTTAGCTATAAGAAACTTAGATGTTGGTTGGGCAATGGAAGGTGGTCTTTGTATTTTATTTATGGCTATCATGTTTGACAGATTCGGTTTGGCTTTAAGCAAACCTAAAGAAACATTACCTTCTGATGTACAAAAATTCTATTTACTTCCTCAATCTTGGGAAAAATATAACATTGCTAGAATTTTAGAAAAACCATTTGAGTTCTTAAGTGGCTTAATTAACTTTATCTGTATAAATTTAACAAAATATATTGCTTATGGTTTTGAATTTGTAATTTCATTATTTAATAAGCAAACTGCAGCGGATGTAGGCGAAATTATTAGCAAGAGATATTACGTCGTCCCTTCATTTATTATTTTCTTTTTAATTTCTTTTGTTGACTCTAGTTTATTTAAAATTGGAACATTTCCTGATGATTGGAAGCTTTCTATAAGACAACCTATTGCTGATGGGGTGAAATCTTTAACAGTGCATCCAGGATTTATTGCATTTACTAAAGGATTGAGAGCTTTCATTTATCTTAATCTTCTTAAACCACTAGATACTTTTTTAACTCATATTCCTTGGTGGTACACTACTGGTATATTTGTTGCTATTGGATATTTTACTGTTGGACTGAGATTTGCATTTGTTACTTTTTTATTATTATTATTTATTGGAGCTTGTGGAATATGGCCCCAAGCAATGATTACTCTTTCTTCTGTTTTGGTCTCAGTAGTTTTATGTTTTGCTATTGGGGTGCCGCTTGGAATTATTGCATCTTACAACGAGAGATTTAGGAATATTCAAAACGTTGTATTAGATGCAATGCAAACTCTCCCCTATTTCTGTTATCTGATACCTGTTCTAATGTTTTTTGGTGGAGGAACGGTATCTGCAGTACTTGCAACAGTAATTTATTCCATACCCCCAATTATAAGATTAACAGCTTTAGGTTTAACACAGGTTTCAGGCACATATTCTGAAGTTTCAAGATCTTTTGGTGGAACTTTGATGCAAACTTTAAATAAAATCAAATTTCCATTAGCGGTTCCAAGTTTAGTTGTTGGATTCAATCAAACTGTAATTATGGCATTTGCAATGCAGATTGTAACACCATTAATTGGAGGAAAGGGCCTTGGTTTAGAAGTTTTTAACGGTTTGGCTAGATCTGATACCGGAAGAGGTCTCGCAGCTGGTATTGGTATTGTATTGCTTGCAATAATTATCGATAGAATTTCTCTTGCTTGGACAAAAAAACAAAGAGAAGCCTTAGGTTTATAACCATTCTAAAGAAAAGATTAGAGTTTTTTGACACCTTTACATTATATGCGTTTTTGATCTAAAATAAGTTTTTAATTAATTAAAATAGGGGAAATTAAATGAAGTTATCAAAAACAATATCAGCACTGATATTATCTTCAATCCTTGTACTTGGAAGTTTTGGCACTGCTAATGCAAAAAGATTAACTGCAGCTGTTGCTGACTGGACAGGTGGAGAGATAACATGTCAAGTTGCTGTGAGTATGCTAGAGGAAGAGCTAGGATACAAAGTAAAAAGAATAGTTTTTCCATCAGGAACTGGTTTATGGGAAGCTATCGCAGCTGGAGAAATTGATTTTGCTTGCGAGAGCTGGCCAAGTTATGCCGAAGCAGACACTGTAATGATGAAGGGTCCGCTAATATACGATGGTCAAACAATGTTTAATTATGAAGGTGATGGAAGTGTAAAACTTTTAGGAACATCTGGAATAATTGGTCTATCTGATTATTATATTCCAAGATATGCCGCTGAAAGTATGGGCATTAAATCATGGAAAGATTTAAATAATAATAAAGCTAAATTTGCAACTATAGAGTCTGGAAGCAGAGGAAGACTTATCGCATGTCCTGTTGCAGGGTGGAACTGTCATGACCAAAAAAGACTTGATCTTTTAGGAATTGATTTCCAAGCTGATGAACTAGGAACAGAAGCGGCTGCAATTGCAGAAGCAGTTGCTGCTTATGAAAGAAAAGAACCTTTCTTATTATATCTTTGGGAGCCTCATTGGTTCTTTGGAGCTTATGATATGGTTGGTGTAAATCTTCCAAAACATAAAACTTGCGACTCATTTACTGAAGCAAACAACTGGAAAGATTGTGGAACTGCAGCATGGCCAGCAACTGGTTGGGCAAAGGACTACACATTTAACTATGGTAATCCAGAAACTTTCGCTAAACCAGAACATGCAAAAGCAGCTGAATTTTTTACAAAAATGAAATTCGACAATGCTGATCAAGCAGTAATGTTAGTTGAAGTAAAACAAAAAAATAGAGATTTAAAAGAAGTTGTTAAAGAATGGAAAGATGCTAATCCAGGAAAATGGAAAAGCTGGATTCCAAAATAATTCTTTTTTCTAATTTATTAAAAAGGGCTTTGATTAATCAGAGCCCTTTTTTTTATTTCTTTAAAAAATTTAATCTTCCTATAATCTCATCCCGATCCATATAGTAACCCTGTAAATGTCTGTGTCCAGAATTTGGATTAAAAGCTGTTCTTCCATGTAATACTCTTCTATTGTTAAAAGAAAAAATATCACCAGGTTCTAATCTGAAATTAATTTGAAATCTATCATCGTGTAAAAGATTTCCAAATCTATGATGTGCTTTATAAACCTTTTCCATAAGATCAGGATGACAATCTAAAGCATCCATTGTAGCAACGCTAAACCTTATGTCATGATAATCTTTATCTTTAGTTAGGCTTATAGCCGGTGCATGAAAACTTCTGTGAGAGTCTTGAGTATAGTCCTTATCTCTAAATTTAAGAGGAATGGACACTAAAGTTTCAAAAATATCTTTTTCATTTTTTCTTAAATAATCTGCAACTGCAAAACCATCAATTGCTGAAGAATTTCCTCCTTCTGAGGCATTAATTAAACAGTGAAGAAATTGATAGCCTGGCGGAAGCTCAAACCAAGGTAAATCCATATGATTTCTCAATGCATGCGCTGTGTAAGCAGAATTATTTGGTTTTGGAATATTTATAACTTCGAAAGGTGTTTTAAAAAAAGTTTCTCTTGTATGACTAATTCTATTTAAAACTGGAAATGCTGATTTTTTTTCAGTCGGTGCATTTTTAACAATTGAGATACCTTTAAAATGAAGAAGTTCTAACCATTTTATTAGACCTTCATCTGAAGAAATAATTTCTTCATGTTCTATATGGATGGAATTAATATTTTTTTCTAAAGAATTATCCCATAGTTGATATGGCGAAACATATTTTTTATTATTTTTTATAGTGTAACAATTTTCTCTAAGCCATTTTGGATCATAATAACTTTTATGATTACCTTCGCTCCACTCAATTTCTAATTTTCCTTCTGCATTAACATTGTAAGTTTTAGGATTAATATCCTGAGATACTTCTAAAATATTAAACATTCTGTGTCTGGAATCTTTATCATGAGCTGTGGGGCAGTTATCTCTAAGCCACATATAATTAAATTTACTTTCCTCTCCATCATTCCATATTATTTTTAGATAAGAGTTATTTTTTTGAATTTTAGAAATTGACGACATATCAAATGATTATATAAAAGCAAAAATATTTCAATTCAATTAATAGTTGTAATTTATAGTTGATGTACATGTGTATTTGCTTTGAAGTTATAAAAGAAATAGAATTTATCCAAAAAAAAATGTCAAAAATAGAAATCAATAGTGTTTATAAAATATTTGGGCCTAACCCTTCGAACATTCTTCAAATGGTTAAGGATGGTGCCAGCAAAGAAGAAATTCTTGAGAAAACTGGACACACTGTTGGTCTTGACAATGTATCTCTTAAAATTGAAGAAGGTGAAACATTTGTTTGTATGGGTCTTTCAGGTTCAGGAAAATCTACTCTTATTAGACATTTAAATAGATTAATAGATCCAACATCTGGAGAAATTTTAGTAGAAGGAAAAGATGTAACCTCTCTTAAGAAAGAAGAACTTATAGAGTTTAGAAGACAAAAAATGAGTATGGTGTTTCAAAGATTTGGTTTATTTCCACACAAAACTGTGTTGCAAAATGTTGGTTATGGTCTGGAAATGCAGGGAATAGAAATTAAAAAAAGAAATTCAGTTTCAATGGAAAAAATAGAGTCGGTTGGTTTGACAGGATTTGAAAATCAATATCCAGCTCAACTTTCTGGAGGAATGCAGCAACGAGTTGGTCTTGCAAGGGCTCTTGCAACAGATACAGATATAATGTTGATGGACGAAGCTTTTTCTGCACTAGATCCATTAATAAGAAGTGACATGCAAAAACAATTGTTAGACCTTCAGGCAGAATTAAAAAAAACAATTGTTTTTATAACTCATGACCTTGATGAGTCACTAAGACTTGGAGACCACATAGGAATTTTAAACGCAGGAAAATTAGTTCAAGTAGGAACACCAGTAGAAATTATTATGAGTCCAGCAGATGAATATGTTGAAGCATTTGTTAAAGATGTAAATAGAACAAAAGTTATAAAAGCAAAAATTATTATGACTCCTGCTAACCAAGCAAGTGAGATTGATAAAAGCAATTTATTAAAAGTTGAAGAAGATCAATTTATTGAAGAATTTCTACCTCAAGTTGTTTGTAGTAACTCTAATGTCGAAGTGGTTGACAAACAAGGTAATACAAAAGGCTATATTAGTAACAAAGAACTACAAACATCATTAACAAAATCTTAAAAAAATGAATGAACGATTAAAAAAAATCGTCAACATAAAGAAATACCCCATTCATAATCTTCAATCTGATCATATAAAAAAATTAGTAAAAAAATGCAAGATTGATTTAGATAAATATAGTTGTGCGATAATACCTAATTTTATTTTGCCTAGTAGTTTAAAAATAATGAACAAAGAATTAGAAAAGCAAATAAATGAAGTTTATATGTCTAAAGAAAGTATTAATGCTTATTTATATTCCAAAGATGACCCTAATCTTCCTGCAGACCATCCAAAAAGATTATTTATGAACCGTTACAATGGCTATTTAAATTCTGATTGCTTTCCAAAAGACTCTGAAATGAAATTTCTATATGAAACGGAAGAATTATTAAAATTTGTCTCTGCTTGCTTGGGAATTTCACCAATATATAGATGGGCAGATCCTTTGGCCTGTCATGCCTATAATGTTATGAAACCAAAAGGAATTCTTCCTTGGCATTTTGATAGTTGTGAATTTACGTTAAGTTTAATGATTCAAAAACCTGAAAAAGGTGGAATATTTGAATATTGTCCAAATATAAGAGAGCCTGGAAATGAAAATTTTGAAGAAGTGAAAAAAGTAATAAATGGTGATCGCACAAGAGTCAGGCAGTTAAAATTGAATCCTGGAGACCTACAAATATTTAAAGGAAGGTTTACTTTACACAGGGTAACAAAAATAGAAGGAAATATATCAAGATATATGTGTATTCCTGCATATGTTTTGGATCCTTGGAGGGTAAATACACCCGAACATTCAAAAGCTATTTATGGTAAAGTGTTACCAATACACATGGAAAGGAATAAAGCTAGATCAGATGGTTTGGCTGATTAAAATATAGTGATTTTAAAACTGAAAAATAAAAAAATTGTAATTTCTGCTGGCGCTTCTGGCATTGGATGGGCAACTGCAAAAGAGTGTTTGAAAAACGGTGCAACTGTATTTATTTGCGATATAAATAAAAAATTTATAGATAAATCAAAAAAACATCCTTTAAGTGGTAAAAAACTTTTTTCTTATGAATGTGATGCTTCTAATGAAAAAGAAGTCTTTAATTTTTTTTATAAAATTTTAAAAAAAACAAAAAAAATTGATGCACTTATTAATAATGTTGGTGTTGCTGGTCCTACTGGAACTTTAGAAAAACTTAAGTCAAAAGATTGGGAACAAACTCTTAAAATAAATGTAATAAGTCACTTTTATTTTTCAAAGCTAGCAATTCCTATGCTTAAAAAAAATAAAGGTGGGTCAATAATTAATTTATCATCTACAGCAGGAATACATGGCTTCCCGTTAAGGTCTCCATATGCAGCTAGCAAATGGGCTGTGGTTGGAGTTACAAAAACTTTAGCTATGGAACTGGGAAAATTTAAAATACGAGTAAATGCAATATGTCCCGGAACAATTAAAGGTGACAGAATGAATAGAGTAATAAGTGCTAAAGCAAAGTTTTTAAAGGTTCCGAAAAAATTTGTAGAAAAAGAATATATATCAATGACATCGATGAATGCCTGGATTTATGAAGAGGATATTGCAAAAACATGTGGATATTTAATTTCTGATGATGCTTTAAGAGTTTCGGGACAAATTATTAGTGTTGATGGAAATACATTTAGAATGGATTAAGAATCAGGTTTTTAACTTTTCATCAGATATTTCCATGAATGGAAAATGAGAGTCTTTATACCAAATATTTTTAGCTTTTTTTAAAATGCTAATATCATCTAACATTCCAGCATAAAGATAATATTTATTATATTTCTCAACATAGGTTAAAACTGGTGCAGTACATTTTTTACAATAATGTTTTTTGATTATTTGACCACTTCCAGCCTTGTGTTCAAAAATACCTAGTTTAGTTTTATCAATATCAATCGCCCCTTCTCTTAGATCAATAATTGTAATCATTCCTCCTATTTTCTTTCTACAGTCAATGCAATGACAATTAAAAACTCTTGGAACTTCATCTAGCTTAACTTTAAAGGTGATTTCTCCACAAATACATCCGCCAGTTTTTGTTACAAACTTTTTTTCCATAGTTATTTTCTTATTTTAATTTCATATTTTTTTCTTAATTTTTGTAGATTTACAAGATACTCATCTCTTATATTTGATAGCATACTAACTGACTTTCCTTTAGCTTGTTTTTTTGTCCCAGAAATAAGTCTATTTGATAATTTGTTAGTCAATGCAGGAGCTTTTAATTTTGTCCAGGGTAATTTTAATGCTGGTCCGAACTGTTCCAACATATGTTTCATGCCTGCTTTTCCTCCCGCAAGATGAAAGGTCAAAAAAGTTCCCATTAATGAGTATCTTAATCCAGGTCCGTCTTCTATAGCTCTATCAAGATCTTCGGTTGTTGCATAGCCTTC
>MDTB01199978.1_pt1 | contig 10217 bp, 8 predicted proteins | sample 811161 | NCBI WGS metagenome assembly MDTB01 (sample SAMN05326650, study PRJNA326480) | marine metagenome | isolation source: seawater | place: Mediterranean Sea | collected 2009
AATAATAGCTACTCTTATATAATAATAGTTGATTTAGAAAATTATAATCAAACAATATTATGGCATCCCCATGATAAATGGATGGAAATTAGTAATAAGTGCAAAAAAATCTCTTAATCATATTATTATCTATGATTTTTGATTTGTAGGACTATATTAGTATTATCTATAATTTTTTGAAGGAGGTGATCTATGTCTATTTATTATAATTTAGTCTTAGAAATTCCTTGTAAAGGAAAATAAGATTTAAATGAGTAGGAAGTCAAACTTCCTACTTTAATCTTTAATAAATATTTATTGCATATTTAATAATTACGTTGATTTTAAATTAACTTTAATATTTTTTAAAAATATACTCAGAACTGGAGGAACTATTAAAAGTGTAAGTAAAGCAGATAAGGACAATCCTCCTATCACTACAGAACCAAGACCTCTATAAAGCTCTGATCCTGCTCCAGGAAATACTACTAGAGGTATCATACCGAATACGCTTGTCAAAGTTGACATAAATATTGGTCTGATTCTATTTTTTGTTGCTTCTATAATTGCCTCAGAAGAATTAACACCCTTTTTTACTAATAGTACAGATTGATGAACAAGTAATATGGCGTTATTAACAACTATTCCTATTAAAATAACAAAGCCAAGAATAGTAAGCATGTCTAATGGTTGTAATACATATAAATTTAAAAACCATAAACCCAATACTCCTCCTGCCGCTGCAGGAGGTACAGATAACATTATTACTAATGGATAAATAAAACTATCAAACAATATAGCCATTAATAAATACACCATACAAAAGGCCACTAGAAGATTTACCACCATAGCTTTCCAGGTATTAGTCAACTCATCTGCTGTTCCAGATAAATTTATATTTATTCCTTCTGGAAGACCTTCTTCTTCAATCTTCTTTATAACATCACTATTTATTTTATTTATTGCTGTCTCTAAGGGGATCTTATCTGTAGGCTTAATTTGTAATGTTATTGTTCTATCTCTCTCTATATGTCTTATTTCAGAAGGACCACTCGTCATTATTATATCTGCAACAGATGATACAGTTAATATGTTTCCATCAGGAGTAACTATAGGTATATTTCCAATTCCTTGGGTTTCTTTAATAGCGTCTTCCTTACCACGTAACGTTAAGTCCATTCTTTTAGAATTTACTGTAATTCTTTCTACTCTTAACCCTGAATTAAAAGCGTCAGTACTTAAGGCTAAAGATTCTGCTGTAATATTATTATCTGCTAATTTTAACCTATCTGGTCTAACCTGAATTTCAGGTGAACCAAGAACTAATTCTGGTATAGGTCTCATCTGATTTCCTTCAGATCTTGGGAAAATCTTACTTACTAAACCAGCTGCTTTCTGAGCTATCTTAGCAATATCATTTAATTTTGGTCCTGTGATGTCTAAATCAATTGATCTTCCTCCTCCGAAACCTCTCTGAAATAAACTCGGCTGAGTAAAGAAACCAAAAGTTCCTGGCTCTCCGAATAGTGACCTAGTTAGAACAGGTATAAGCTCTCTAACTCTCGTATCTTCTACAGCACTAGCTCCAAACAGTGTTCTTCCACCTGCACCAGCTACAAAAAAATAATTTTTAATCATTGGTAGTCCATTATTTTCAGTCACTGTTTGAGATTCTGTTGACCATAAATTTTTTACTCTGCTTTCTACCCTCTCCGCTATTTTAGTCAAAGTATCTAAATTATATCCAGGAGGAGGAAGCATTACTCCAAATATCAAGTTTCTATTTCCCTCTGGAAGATATTCTAATTTAGGTAACATAAAATATGATATAATCATCGCTAATGAAATAACTGATAAAACAACGGATAATGAATACTTTTTAGAGATAGTGATAAATTTTACATAAGTAATAACTAATCTAACAAGCCTTTTCGCAAAGTTATCTATATACTTAATTTCTCTTTTATCTTCTTTCATTGACTTTAAAAGCCATTTTGCCAGAGCAGGCAAAACCGTTATAGAAACTAATAGACTCATAATAACAGATACTGATATAGCAACAGCTATATCTCTAAAAAGCTGTCCTGCCTCTAAATTCATAAGTAGTATAGGAATAAAAACTAATACGGTTGTAAGTGCGGAAACCATAACTGCTGACCATACTTCGTATGAGCCGATATAAGCAGACTCACTAGCACTTTTTCCTCTTTCCTTATGTCTATATATATTTTCCAATACGACTATAGCCGCATCTACAACCATACCTACTGAAAAAGCTATACCTGCTAATGAAATAACATTAATAGACCTACCCAACAAAGCCATAACAACAAAAGCAGCAATTACTGAAATTGGAATAGAAATACTGATTATTAGAGTTGCACGCCATGACCTTAAAAACAGAATAAGAATAAATATTGCCAAAGAACCTCCCATCCAAATATTTTGTCTTACCAAGTCTATTGCAGAGTCAATATATATTGTTTCATCATAAACTTGTTCTATTTTTAGACCTAAGCTGGGTAATGTTGAATTATTTAATTCATAAATTACTTTTCTCACATTTCGCATAATATCCATAACATTTCCACCAGATTGCTTAACCGCATTTATTGCTAAAGACTCATTTCCTAAAAATCTTATATTTGAAGTAGCCTCCTTGTACATAAAATTTACTTCCGCAATATCAGATAGAGTTATTCGACCAAAACTTCCATTTTCATTATTATATTTACTTATTAAAACTACATCTTTTACTTGATCAACAGTTTGAAGTTCTCCCTCTGCTCTCACTATATATCTTCTTTTACCTTCTTCAACGTCTCCTGCCGATAATGAAATGCTTGCTTCCTTTAGAGATTTAATAATCTCTGGTACAGTTAATCTAAAATAAGCCATTTTTTCAGGATTTATAGTTATTCTAAGTTCTTTTTTACTACTACCATAAACATTAGTTCTAGCTACTCCAGGGATCCTCTCAATTTTTTCTTGAATAACATCCTCTACTATATCTCCATAAGTAGATATATTCTTTAAATTACCTTTAGTCCGTGTAAGAATAAACCAAGCAATAGCATTGTCATCTAGTCCTGCTGTATCTAATGATGGCTGACCGGCATCATCTGGGTATCCCTCTATTTGGTTAAGTTTATTAGAAACTAGCAGAAGGGCTCTATCCATATTTACATCAGTTCCAAATTCAATAGTTACTTCTGATCTACCTTCCTGAGCTTTTGACTCTAATCTTTTTGAGCCTTCTATACCTTTTAAAACTTCTTCCTGCCTATTTACTATTTCTCTTTCAATTTCATATGGTGAAGCGCCGTACCAATTAGTAGATACGGTTACTACTGGTTTATTTACATCAGGTGCTAACTGAATTGGTATTCTATTTAGAGCTATAAAGCCTAAAACAACAGTCATAAATATAGCGGCAACCACTGCAATTGGTCTTTCGATTGCTAATTTAATTATTTTCATTAACTTCCAATGTTATCTAATCAATATTATTATTTAAAATTGAAATTTTTTGACCTGGTCGTAACCTCTCATTTCCTTTGATAACAACCATGTCATCTATTTCTAAACCCTCTAAAACTATAAACCTATCTCCTACTCCATCACCCAACAAAACTGGTCTAATTTCTACAATATTATCCTTAACTATGTATACAAGAGATATATCCTCACGCTTTAAAATTCCATCTTTATGAACAGTTAATGATTTTGAATCAGGCCCAATAGGTATAAATATGTTGAGGTTCTCTCCAATATACAACTTTTTATTTATTATTTTCTCATCTTCTATTAAAGATAAAAAAACTGGAAGTGTACGTGTAGCAGTATTTACCTTTACGCCTAAAGCTCTAACTTCTGAATAAAATTTATAATTATCTGAAGTGCTAACTTGCACTTTATTACCCACTGATAATACTCTCGCCCTATTTACAGGAATATCAGCTTCTATTTCTAATAAAGATTCACTAATTAATCTCAATACAGGCTCTCCAATAGTCAAAAACTCTCCTTGTTCCAAATTTTTAAACTCAATTTTACCTGCAAAGTCTGCTTTAATACTAGACCTTCTGTAGTTTTGCTCAGCAATTTTTTCTCTGTTTCTCATAACCTCTAAATTAGCTGAAGAATTTGCTTCATTAGCTAGTAGTACTAAATTTTTATTTTCTAAATTCTCAAATTTAGATAAATTGTATGCACCCGATCCTTCTAATGATTTCATACGTTGCATTTCTATACTATTTAATAAGGTATCTGCTTTTTTACTTTCTAGGCTCGCAATTGCCGCGTCTACATTAGCTCTCGCTATATTCAATAATATTTTATAACGTTTTGTATCAACATTAGCTAGTAAGTCTCCTCGCTCTACATAATCACCCTGACTAACAAAGACTTCCTCAACCAAACCTTGAACTGATGAAGATATATTAGACACCTTTTTTGACTCTACTCTTGCTATAAAAGGTATAGTTTGGTTAATAGATTTTAAAGTTACTAAATCTACTTCAACCGGAGTGGCTTGTTGTGCTAAACAAAAGTTAAAAAAAACAGTAGCAAAGTAGAAAACAATAAACAAATATTTAATCATATTTTCCCAAATCTATATTAGAATTAATATTTTTTTCTTTATTTTCAATTCTTTGTTTCTGTTCAAGACTAATTTTTTCAGACATTAAGTCTTCCTCTTCCCTAGCTAAGATAGGAATTTCTTCAACCCATTCTTTTAATTTAATTACTATTACTTCTTTATCCAAACTTATTCTATATCTCATTCCTAAATCAACACGTTCATAATAATAATTAGTATCTAACACAATTTCGTTATTAAACAGCAACTTAAAATCTCCTAGTACTATCTCTTTGTAAAGACCAGTTTGAATTCGTTCATTTAAATAATATAGATCATACTTATTATCATTATAATCGAAAGATTTAGCTATTTTAATCTTATGTTTTTCATCACCATAATAATCATTAGACATATTCTTAATTTTTATAGATATGAAATCCTTAGACGGAATGTCCATTAATCTCTGTAATGAAAAAATGACTTTCTTCTGTATTAAAATTTGCTTAGCTTTCTCTAATTTTTTAATTGCGTCTTCAATGCTCATAATAAACTCTACCCATGTCCGGCTATAGTTACTCCACCATCAATCACAATTATTTGACCTGTTATAAAAGCACCTGCTTTAGAAGCTAAAAGTATCGATGAACCCGCGACTTCGTCACTAGTCCCAATTCTTTTTAGTGGAGCCAAAGCCTCTACTTCTTGTAAAATATTTGGATTATTCCATAAAGCTTTAGCAAAATCAGTCTTGATAATTCCTGGACAAATACCATTTATGTTTATATTTTTTTCTCCCCATTCTACAGCTAAGCTTCTAATCAAACCAATATCTGCAGTCTTAGAAACTGAATAAGCTCCTAAATTTTTAACTCCTTGCAGTCCAGCAATAGACGAAATAATAATTACTGAACCTCCTCCCACTTTAGAAATCTCAGGAAGGGCTTTTTGACATAACCATAGGTTAGACTTAACATTATTATTCATAATTTTATCGAAAAGCTCATCTGAAATTTCTGTCAATTTTCCATAATAAGGATTTGAGGCGGCATTACAAACTAAAACATCTATTTTTTTATATTTTTCAATAGCAAAATCTATTAAATTATTACATTCATTCTTTTTGGAAATATTACATTTAAAAGCTACTGCCTGGCCACCGGAAGCTTGGATAAAATCGGCTACCTTTTGACAGGATTCGATATTTCTAGAAGAAACTACTACCTTCGCTCCTATTTCTGCAAATCTTTTTGCTATAGCTTCGCCTATTCCTCTTGAAGAACCTGTTATAACTACTGATTTATTTTCTAAAGAAAATAACTCTGACATTTTAAGTTTATACCTATTTAGTTAAATCTTAATTGCAACATAATTGTTTTTACATTTAATGTCGAATATATTATTTTAATAAATATTAATTTATAAATATAATTTAGGGAAAAAGATTATGTTAATGGTAAAAAAAAAGAACCCCTTAAGTAACCAAGAAATAGAAAATAGTTGTCTTAAACAATATGAAGAGCTTACAGAAGAAGAATTACGAATTCAATTAGCTGCAGCATACAGGATAGTTGAGAGGTTAGGCTGGTCGTATTTAATATTTGGTCATTTAACTGTTAGAGTACCAGGTCCTGAAAAGCACTTTTTAATTAATCCTTTTGGATTAATGTACGACGAAGTAACTGCTTCTAATTTAGTTAAAATTAACTTACAAGGAGATATAGTTGAATCTTCAAAATATGATGTTAATCCAGCAGGTTTTATTATTCACTCAGCTATACACTCTGCAAGAAAAGATGCCCATTGTGTAATGCATACTCATACTAAGGCAGGTATGGCAATGGCTAGCTTAAAAAAAGGTCTTCTGAATATTGACTTCAGTGGCTCATCTTTTTATAACAGAATTTCAGATCATGGTTTTGAAGGTGTAACTCTAAGAGAAGAGGAGTGTGAAACTCTAGCTAAAGACCTAGGAAAAAATCATGCTATGATTTTAAAAAATCATGGTTTGTTAACAACTGGAAAAACAATCGCAGATGCATTAATAACTCTTTATAAACTAGAAGACGCATGTCAAGTTCAACTTTTAGCAAGAGGAACAGCTGAAGAATTAGAGGAAATACCTATAAATGTAGTAGAAAGCCATATAAGTGAGCTCAAGAATGTTGGTAATACGACTGCCTTGGCATTCCAGGCATTAGTTAGAAGAGAACTTAAACATGATTCTTCATTTAAATATTGATTATTTCAAAATGTTTGTTCAATGAAATATTTAACTTTAAACATATAAATATTTTTATTTAAACATTGATCATATTATAAATATAAAATATCAATATTATTATATAATAATAATAATTGGAATAATAAGTGGAGTTAAAAAGTGAAAAGAACTTACCAACCTAGTAGACTGGTTAGAAAAAGAAGACATGGTTTTCGCACCAGAATGGAAACAAAATCAGGAAGATCTATTTTATCAAGAAGAAGAGCAAAAGGAAGAAAAAGACTTTCCGCATAGTAAAGTCTTGGAATAATTAGTTTGATTATAAAATTAAAAAAAAGACATCAGTTTGTGCTAATATCTAAAGTTGGAAGGTATAAAAAGTGTAGGGATTATACATTACAATATTATAAAAGAATTGAAAACAACATGTCTTCTGTAAGTGAAATAAGATATGGTGTTACTGCTACTAAAAAAGTAGGCAAGGCAGTTTTAAGGAATAAAATTAAAAGAAGAATACGAGCAATAATCGGGGAAGTATTTCCATTTGTAGCTTTGCCAGGATTTGATTATGTAATTATTGTAAGAAAAAGTATCCTTAATGTGAAATATATAGACCTTAAAAATGATTTAACTAAAGTACTACAAACCATAAGTTAATAACTATAAACAAGAATAATATAATGAATGAACAAAAAAATCTTTTATTAGCAATCGTTGCTTCTTTAGCCATACTAATGACTTTTCAAGTTTTATTTCCTTCTAAAGAAAATACTAATCCCTCTTCAAATTTTACTACTGATTCTAAAAAACTAAATACATTAGATGAAAATAAATTATCTGTTATTAAAAATAGAAATGAAATATTATCTGAAACAAAAAGATTGTATTTTTCCGAAGAATCAAGAATTCTAGGTTCTATATCATTAAAGGGTGCTAGAATAGACGATGTAATTCTAAAAGATTACAAAGAAACTATAGATGAAAATTCAAAAAATATTACTCTACTATCTCCAAAAAATACAAAGAATCCATACTTTGCTGAATTTGGATGGATGTCTTCTGATAATTTAAATATTCCAAATTCAAGTACTCTTTGGACAAAAGTAAAAGGTTCAGAAATCGGTCCAAATAAACCTTTAGTATTAGAATGGAATTCACCTGATGGACTTATATTTACAAAAACTATAAGTCTAGATACTAATTATATGTTTAACATAAAACTACAAATAAAAAATAATAGTAATAGTATTTTCAACTTTTATCCTTATGGACGATTAAATAGAACAGGTACTCCTGAAACGTCTGGCTTTTATATTCTTCATGAAGGACCTATTGGAGTATTAAACAGTAGATTAAAAGAAATTGACTATGACGATCTTTTAGAAGAAAAAAATGAACGTATTATTAGTAATGGAGGTTGGCTAGGTATAACTGATAAATACTGGTTAGCAGCTATTATTCCAGATCAGGACAAGGCTATAGAGGCGAGATTTTCTGCATCTGTAAGTAATATGGAAAGATATCAAGTTGACTTTACTGGTCCGATATTCGAAGTTGAACCAAATAAAACATCTACATATAGCACAAACTTCTTTATTGGTGCTAAAGAAGTTAACTTACTTGACGAATATGGAAAGACACTAAACCTTGAAATGTTTGACAGAGCTGTGGATTTTGGATGGTTTTATATTATTACTAAACCACTTTTTCAAATACTTCATTGGCTTTCAGTAAATATAGGTAACGTGGGATTATCTATACTAACATTAACAGTAGGAATACGAGCAGCGATGTTTCCTCTTGCGAATAAGTCTTTCAAAGCCATGAGTAAAATGAAACTTTTATCTCCTAAAATGAATGAGATAAGAAAAAGATATAAAGATGATAAATTAAAATTACAACAAGAAGTTATGCAACTGTATAAAACTGAAAAAGTCAATCCACTTTCTGGATGTTTTCCAATACTAATACAAATACCTATATTTTTTGCTTTATATAAAGTCCTATTTGTTACTCTAGAAACAAGACATCAACCTTTTTTTGGATGGATTCAAGATTTATCAGCTCCCGATCCTACAACTATTTTTAATTTTTTTGGTCTTTTCAATTATTCTTTACCAACCTTTTTAATGATAGGAGCATGGCCAATAATGATGGCTTTAACCATGTATTTACAACAAAAGCTAAATCCAGCTCCTCCTGATCCATTACAAGCAAAAATAATGTCCTTTTTACCAATAATATTCTTATTTTTATTTGCTACTTTTCCGGCAGGATTAGTTATTTATTGGACTTGGAATAATATTCTCTCAATAGCTCAACAATGGCTTATAATGAAAAGAACGACAAAGTTAGCTAAATAAAAATGTCTCTTAACTCAAAACTTTTTAAAGAACAAGTTTATTTTAAGTCTAGTTGTTCTATCAATCAACCCTTACCGATATTCGGCCTTCCTGAAATATGTTTTGCAGGACGATCAAATGTAGGTAAGTCTTCTCTGATAAATGCTTTAACTAATAAAAAAAAAATAGCCTCTATATCCTCAAAACCTGGTCATACTAAAAAAATATTTTTTTTTGAGATAGCAAAAAAATTTATTTTAGTAGATCTTCCTGGCTATGGCTATGCTAGAGTATCTAAAAAAAAATCCAATGAAATTGGAAATTTGATATTATTTTATTTATCTAATCGTAAAGATTTAAAATTATTAGTACTATTAATTGATAGTAGACATGCATTAAAAGAAAACGACATAAGTTTTATAAATATACTTAGTGAATATAATATTAAATATATGAATGTGCTTACTAAAATAGATAAATCATCTAAATTACAAATAAAAAATATCACTAATGAACTTCATCAACTTTCTTCAATAAACTCTTATATTAATGCGGATATTATTCCGACAAGCTCAAAAAAAAATAAAGGTATTGAAGAATTGAGAAAATATATCAAAACAACTATTAAACAAGTTAAAGAGTAAAAATTGAAGAATGTATTAGAAAAATTAGGAAAGTTGCTTAACAAAGACTCGTTAGAAATAAAAAAAAATATGTCTAAGTATAGAGGCAAAACTATCGCTATAAAATTTGGCGGACATGCAATGATAGAACCTAAATTATCAAAAATATTTGCTCAAGATATTGCAATATTAAAAAAAATTGGAATCAACCCCATAATAGTTCATGGAGGAGGACCTCAAATAAATACTATGTTATCTAAGCTTAATATACGCCCTCAGTTTATTAATGGACTTAGAGTAACTAATAGCGAAATAATAGATATTGTTGAAATGATTTTATCTGGAGATATAAATAAAAAAATAGCTTCTGATATATCTCTTACTGGCGTAAATGCAATCGGTATTTCTGGAAGAGACAGTAATTTAATAAAAGCAAGAAAATTAAAAATTAAAAATCTAAAGTATAA
>MDTB01074824.1_pt1 | contig 10216 bp, 12 predicted proteins | sample 811161 | NCBI WGS metagenome assembly MDTB01 (sample SAMN05326650, study PRJNA326480) | marine metagenome | isolation source: seawater | place: Mediterranean Sea | collected 2009
TAAATTTTAAGTTCTTTTTTCATTTTTTTCTAAAAGATATTCAAGTAATATATGCGGAAAAGTCAAAGACGCCAAACCAATAAAAATTACTTTATATATAGCTTCATCGATTTTATATAAATTTTTCAAAAAATATATGCTTATTAAAAAAATTAATCCTGTGACCAAAGTTAATGGGAGTGCTTTTTTAATAAATTTTCTTAATCCTCTCCTAAAAGATCTGTCCATTTCATTTATAAGATTAAAAGAATGTCTAACAGAATGAAGAAAACAAAAGTATATAGTAAAAGCTAATATTGGGGTTAAAAAAAGATTTAGTATTATGATAGAAAAATAATCCAATATCATTATACTTTTTAAATTGATAGATTTATCAGCAGATAAATAAACACTTGAAAAAAAACTAAGTAATAAAAAAAAAATTAATGAAAAATCATTAAAAAATGAATTTTCAAAAACATAAAAATTTAAAGTAGCGAAAATTTCATTCGTACTTTCTCTTTGAAATAATAATGGAGCAATAATTACTGATGATCCTTTAAAAAAAAATAAAAATTCATTCAAAGGAAATTTTTTTTTTACTTTAAATACTGTATCTTCTTTACCAAAGTGATAAGAAGCAACCATTAAAAAAATTAATAAAATTACGTTAGGCAATATCAACCAAATAAAGATTATTAATAAAGATATAAATATATATCCAAAGTAAAACAAAAAAATAGAGTTTAAGCCAAGTAATTTAAAAAGCTTTTCACCTTTAATATTATCTAAGGCACCGTGTGAGATACCAACTATTAAAATTGAAAATAAACATAAAATTATTAATGCGTAATTCAATTGCTGGTAAATTGGACTCATAAGAATACACAAGTTAAAAAAAATAATTGAGTGTTTAAAGTTTAAAGAGTTCATCGATTTATTAATGCTTTTAAAAATATTATTTTTGGCATCTTACTTATTATTTTTAAATCTTCAAAAATATTACTTTTATTTGATAAAAATTTTATCACAGTGTTTGCAGAATTTTGAAACATTTTATAAAAAATCTTAGGCATTTTCCTAGGATTATTTTTAAGAACTATTAAAAAAATCTTATCAAGGAATTCATATTTTTTTCCTAAATGATATATCTTTTTATTTTCAATTTTTTCTAAATGTTCTCTAAGATATCTACTATGTTCTTGAATATTCAGAAAAGTGTAACCCGTGCTTAATCTAGTCATACCCCCGGCAGATCCAATATTAATTACTTTTTTATCCTTTTTGATTGAAGGGTGAAATAAAGGTATTGCGCCTTTTTCCGTGAAATTTATTTTATAGTTTTTTATTCCTAAATTGTTTTTTATATAATTTTCCAATTGTAAATCGTAATCCATTAGACTTTCATCTTTTAAATTTGATAACCAGGTAGTTTCGATTAGTGCTCTTTTTTTACTAAAGGGGAGAGTATAAAAAAAATGCACATCGTTTTTTTGATCACAATTAAAATCCATTAAATTAAAAATTTCATCATCAAAAATATTCTCTTGTGTCTCTATCTCAATACCCTGAAAGTGTTGCCATAGTTTTAATTTATCTAGTTTACCAGTGAAAATACTATTAAAAATAATCGAATTACTAGAATCTATTTCATTTAAATTTTTAAAAAAAACAATATTTGAATTACCAGAAAGTTTTGAAAGTATTTTTTTATAAAATTTTCCACTATCAATACTTTGATATTGAAATTCACTTGATTTTAATTCATGAAAGTTTTCGGTAGTATTTATTGTAAAGTTGTTCCAACTTTTTATTACACAATCCTCAAAATTATGATCAAATACTTTCCAAAAAGACCAGGTTTTATCTCTTTTATATTGATTGCGATTTTCAATTATTGCTAAAGATTTTTCTTTTAATTTGTTATTTATCTCAAGTTCATAAGCTAAAGATAAACCAGCGCATCCTCCTCCAATTATCACATAATCAAACTCTTTCATTTAGATTTATCTCTTCCTCCAAAATGTTGTGATTTATATGATTATCGTAATTAGTTTCTTTAACAAATAATAACTTTATGAAGTCAAAAATGGAAAGCAGAGTTTCAATTATTTTTCCGAATAAAGGAACGTAAATTTTTCCAGCTTTATTATAATTTTCCGTATTTTTTCGTTTAAGAATATAATCACCAATTTTCCTATAAACTCTCCTTGCAACTAAAACTGAAAACCTTGATTTAACAGGTATGCTGCTAATTGAATTAAAAGACTTTTGATAAAAAATTTCAGATTCTTTAATTGTTTTTTGTATTGAAGAAAAATCAGGTTTTATATATTGACGCCCACGATTTTTATCTTCATTAACATCCCTAGCGATATTTGTAAGCTGCATTGCAATTCCAAGATCTATGGCACCTTTTAAAGCTTCTTTATTTTTTACCTTCAATATCTTAGACATCATTAATCCCACTGTACCTGCGACTCTGTATGAATACACTAGTAAATCTTTTTTTGAGTTTATTAGAACCTTTTCTTGCAAATCTGTTTCTACACCATCAAATAAATCAATTACTATATTTTTAGAAATATTTTCACTTTCGATAATAGACCACATTTCTTTAATTATGGGATTATTGAAATTTTTATTTATAAAATTTTCCTTAAATTTAAAAAATTTTTTTCTTTTTAAATCTAATCTATCTTTATCGTCAGCTAGATCATCTAAAGTTCTACAAAAATTATATAATGAAGAGCATTTGTCAAATATTTCTTTGGTTAAGAAAAAACCAGCCCAATAAAAAGATTTTGCATGTTTTTCTAATAAATTTGTACTCATTAAAATAATCTATCCAAAACTTTAGCCGAAGAAAGCACTCCCGGCATACCAGCTCCAGGATGTGTTCCTGCTCCTACAAAATATAAATTTGTAAATATTTCTGATTGATTGTGAAATCTAAAATAAGCTGACTGAGAAAACTTAGGTTGAATTGAAAATCCTGATCCATGAAGTGTAGCCAAGTCTTTTTCAAAATAATCGGGGGTTAAATAAAAATCATTTACAACGTTTTTTTTTATATCAGGCAAAACTGATTCATCCATTTTTTCTAAAATCAAATTTTTAAATTTTTCTCCCTCTTGAGACCAGTTTATATTTGATAAATTATTAGGCACTGGGACTAGAACATAAAAAGCATCTTGGTTACTTGGTGCCATATTTACATCTGTAGCAGATGGTCTATGTAAGTAATAACTAATATCTTTAGACAATATTTTTTTTTCAAAAATTTTATTCAAATGCTTTTCATATGAATTTCCAAAAAAAATCGTATGATGGGCAACATCTTTATATTGTTTTTTTGATCCAAAGTAATAAACGAATAAACCCATAGAATAATCCATTCTATCCATTTTTTGTTTAAATAAAAAATTGTATTCTTTTTTAGATTTTATTAAATTTTTGTAAACATTTGGTGGGTCAGAATTACAGACTATGTAATCACAGTTGATTGTTTCAGAATTATTAATCTTAACTCCTTTAACTAAATTTTTATTTGAGATAATTTCAGTTACCTCAGCATTTTTTATAATTTGAATGTTTTCTTCTTTCATTAGTTTTTCAAGTGCTTTTACTACGTTACCTGTTCCACCCATTGCATAATGAATTCCCCATTTTTTTTCTAAAAACAAAATAAGAGTGTAAATTGAAGTGGTAGTAAAAGGATTTCCACCAACTAATAGAGGATGCATACTAAAAACTCTTCTCAACTTTTCATTAGAAATATATTCTGAGACTAGATTATAAACTGACTTGTAACTTTTTAAACTAAGTAACGAGGGAATTTGTTTAAGCATGAATGTAAAATTATTAAAAGGTTTATCCGACAAATCGGTAAAACCTTTATTGAAAATTTTTTCTGTAAAATTTACTAAATCATTATACCCTTTCAAATCAGTGTCTGAGAATTTTTTGATCTCTTTTTTCATAGAATTTTCATCGCCTGTATAATCAAAAGTTTTGCCATCGCTAAAGACAAACCGGTACCATAAATCTAGAGGAACAATATTCACATAATTAGAAATTTTTTTATTAAACAATGAAAACAATTCTTCGAATAAGTATGGTGCTGTTATCACAGTTGGGCCACCATCGTATATAAAGTCACCTTTTCTAAAAACTCTTGCTCGCCCACCTAAATCTGAGTGCTTTTCTAATAAAGTAACTTCGAAGCCTTTAGCTTTTAATCTGAGCGAGGCTGCCAATCCTCCAAAACCTGAACCTATTACTATAATTTTTTTTGCCATGATTTGATGGCTTATTTTAACTGGATTTCTTTTGAAGTGCTAACTTTGTTTCTTCAAGACTTTGATCGAATATCTTGTCTAATTTACTTTTATCTAAGGAATTAAGCATGAGCTTCTCAATACTTTCAAAAGCTATATTAACAGATGCATTTTTTATATCTTTAATAGCTTGGGTTTTCAATTGTTTGATTTTTTCTTCAACATTCCTTTTTTTAATATCCATTTGTTTATGTATAATATCATTAAATTTCAAAATATTTTTTTCATTAATATCATTGGCTTCTTCAATCATCTTTTGTATTTCAGCCTTTGAGTTTTCAAGTTTTTTTTCATTTTCAGCTAGTCTATTTTCTGCTTCATCTTTTAATTTTTCAGACTCTTCAATTTGTTTTTTTATCTGAATAATGTTTTCATCAATTATATTTTTAATTTTTAATGGAATTTTAAAATATACTAATAGCAATATAAATATTACAAAAGATATGGCCACCCAAAATGTTGCATCAATTATCATAAATACTTATCAAGTTTCTTTTTTGAAATTTCAGTTATAGAGGCCTTAATACTACTATCGTTTAATTTGTCACCAGTTAAATCTTCAATAATTTTAGAGGTTACTTCCTCAGCAATCTTATTAATCGATTGTTTTGAATTCTCTTTAAGTTTTATTATTTCTTTCTCAGTGTTGTTTATCTCTTTTTCCATCTCTTTATCAAAAATTTCTTTTTTATGACTAAGACTTTTGTCTAATTGTTTTTTTGAGTCGGAAATAATTTTAATTGCCTCTTTCTTTGTTTTAGATATCTCTTTTTCGTAATCTAATATTTTTTTTTCTGCTAATTCAGATAGCTCTTTAGCCTTATCTAGATTATCTTTAATTTTTTCTTCTCTATTATCTAAATTATTTTTTATTTTTGGAATAAAAAATTTAGATAAAGCTAAATACAGAATTGTAAAAATAACTATTAACCAAAATGATTGGGCTAGCCAATACTTTGAATCCAGCTGAGGCATGCCAGCCTCAGCTGCAAACAAAACTGTATTAAAACATAATATAAAAATAATTGAAGATATGATTAGCTTCATTATATTTTTAGAATGCAAATAGTATTATCAGTGCCACTACTAGACCAAAAAGTCCCGTAGCTTCAGCTAAAGCAAATCCTAAAAGTAAATTTGGAAATTGCTTTTGAGCTGCAGATGGATTTCTCATAGCTCCAGAAAGATAGTTACCGAAAATTATCCCGATTCCTACACCAGCACCAGCTAATGCAATTGCCGCTAGTCCTGCTCCTATCATTTTTGCTGCTTCTAACTCCATTTTTCCTCCTTTTTAATTTAATGGTGAAGATTTAATGCATCATTTAAATAGATGCAGGTTAATATTGCAAAAACATAAGCTTGTAAAAAAGCAACTAATATTTCCAAACCTGTTAATGCAACCGAAAAACTAAGCGGTAACCAGCCGCCTAATAATCCTAAACTTATGACAAAACTTCCAAACACTTTTAACATTGTATGACCAGCCATCATGTTAGCAAATAATCTTACTGACAAACTAACTGGCCTACTTAAATAAGAAATTATTTCAATAATTGTAATTAGGGGTAACAATACGACTGGAACACCTTTTGGTACAAAAATAGATAAATATTTAAATCCATGTTTAATAAACCCAATTACAGTTACAGCAATAAAAATAAATAAAGCCATTACTAAAGTTACAATGATATGACTAGTTACCGTAAAGGAGTATGGAAGCATACCTATCATATTACAAAGCAATACAAACATAAAAAGAGTAAATATAAAAGGAAAATACGGCTTAGCTTTTGATCCTGCAGTATCGCTGATCATTTTAGCTATAAAGTTATAAGACAGTTCAGAAATAAGCTGTAGCCTATCTGGTATTATATTTTTTTTGTTAGACGCAAAGAAAAAAAACAGACAAATCGTTAATGCGCTTATCAACATAAAAAGACTTGCGTTAGTAAAAGATAAATCTACGTTACCGAGTTTTATTTCAGGTCCAATTCTATATACTTCAAATTGATGCATTGGGTTTGCAGCCATATTAAATCTCCAGTTAATCCTTTACTTGCATACTTTTTGCCACTCTAATAACATTGTAAATTCCAGCAATAACTCCTAAAAAAAAGAAAGTTATAATTAGCCAAGGCTTAGTATCAAACCAGCTATCTAAAATAAACCCAATAATTGTCCCAACAGCTACAGCAGCCACTAATTCCGTTCCCAACCTGAAAGCAGATCCCATAAAAACGCCTCTTTTATTATCTTCATCAGAGCTAACTTTTGAAATTTCTTTTTTTGCAATCCTTAGGCGAGTTTTAAAATCTTTCTTGTCCATTAATCTAAGCTACAAGCTCTTCTGCTTTCTCAAGGTTTACTGCTACTAACTGGCTTACACCTTTTTCAGGCATGGTAATTCCATACAAACGGTGCATCCTAGACATAGTTAATGCATGGTGGGTTATTATTATAAACCGTGTTTTAGTTATGTTTGTTAATTCATCCAGCAAAGAGCAAAATCTTGTTACGTTAGCATCATCTAAAGGAGCATCTACTTCATCAAGAACACATATAGGCGATGGATTTACCAAAAACACTGCAAACACCAAAGATAATGCAGTTAGTGCCTGCTCTCCTCCAGATAATAAGGTTATTGATTGCAATCTTTTGCCAGGAGGAGAAACGAACATTTCAAGCCCTGCTTCCAAAGGATCATCCGAGTCTACTAATTCTAATTTGGCACTACCTCCATTAAAAAGTTTAGTGTAAACCTCATTAAATTTTCTATTAACTTTCTCAAATGCATCTAATAATCTCTCTCTACCTTTCTGATTTAATTCTTCAATACTAGTTTTTAACTTTATTATTGCCGAATATAAATCTGCTCGATCATCTTCCATTTTTTTAATCTCATCTTCAAATTTTTTTGTTTCTATATCTGCGCGTAAATTAACTGTTCCTAATGACTCCCTTTCTTTCTTGATTTTGTCTACTATTAAAATTTGGTCTTGCATCATAGGCAAATTTTCATCATTTAATTCTGATAAAGATAATAATTTGTTTTCCTCACTTATATTTAATTCTGAATTAATAGAGTAAAATAAATCTTTTTTTCTGGCTGCTATTCCCTCCAGTGTAGCTTCATTTCTTGCTTTACTTTCTCTTAAAGACCCAAGTTTTTCTTGAACCTCTTGTATATTATTATTTATTTTATTATATCTCTCTTCAGCTAAATCTAATTCCTCTTGAAGTTCATCACCTCTTTTTTTTGTATTTTCTAAATTTTGAATATTTTGACCTTTTGTCGTTGCAATTATTTCAGGATTTTTTTGATTTTCTTGAACTTCCTCATTTATTTTTCTTTTTCTCTCTAATAAATCATTTACCATTTTTTCTGAATTAACTTTTAGACTCATCCAATTTTCAAGCTCAATATCAATATTTTTTATTCGTTCTTTCCTTTTTATCGAGTCACTTTTGACAGTTTCATTTTTACTATAATTTGATGCATAGTTTTCATGCGCCGACGTTAACTCATCAACTAGATATTCAATTTTTTTAAATAAGTCTTGAGATACTTTTTCATTTTGGTTAATTAATCTTCCAATATTGGCAATTAAATCTCTCAGTTCATTTTTAAGATTATTCAAGTTTTTTTTCGAAAGTTCTAAATTTTCATTTATTTCTATTTCAGATGAGCCAAGTAATTTTTCAGTTTTAGATAATTCACTTTTTTCTTCTAAAATTCTTTTTTCATTTAAAGACGAATCTAACGATATACTCTTTTCTCGTTCTAGGTCAGACTCAATAGTGTTTAAAGAATTTTGAAGTTTCGTGGAAAGTTTTTTAACTCTTTTTTCTTCCTCTTCTAAGTTAGCCATATCTAAATTAATTTTCTGAAGTTTTGCCAAACTTTCCATTTTTCTATCTCTTAATGGAGATAACTTAGAATTTTCTTCATTAAGTAATTCATTATTATGATTAAGATCAATTTTTATCGCACTAATTTCATCATCTTGTTCACTGACTTTTTCTTGAATTTCTTTTTTATTTTTTTCAATTTCTCTTAACTTTAAAAAATATAATCCTGCTTCTGCTTTTCTAATTTCTTTGGAAATTTCTTTATATTTTGTAGCTTCTTCTGCTTGTTTTTTTAAATTATCTAATTGTTTTTGTTGTTGTTTTTTTAACTCATCAGCTCTTTTTAAATTATTTTCTGCTGCATTTAGTCTTGTTTCAGCCTCATGTCTTCTGGCATGAATACCGGAAATACCAGCTGCTTCCTCTATTATAGATCGCCTTTCAATCGGCTTAGAAGTAACAAGTTGACCAATCTTTCCTTGGCTTATTAAAGATGGAGAGTGAGCTCCAGTTGAAAGGTCAGCAAAAAAAGTTTGTGCATCTCTCGCTCTTACTTCTTTTTCATTTAAAAAATATTTTGAACCTTTATCTCTTTCGATCTTACGAGTAACTAATATTTCATCTAGTTTATTATACTGTTCAGAACATTCTTTGTCTTTGTTATCGATTAATAGCGTTACTTCAGATAAATTTTTCTCTGGTCTGTTAGACGTACCAGAAAAAATAACATCTTCCATACCAGCTCCTCGCATGCTTTTTGCAGAGGTTTCTCCCATACACCATCTTAAAGCTTCAACGATATTTGATTTTCCGCAACCATTAGGTCCAACTATTCCTGTTAAACCATCTTCAATATAAAAAGTGGTTTTGTCGAAAAATGACTTAAAGCCAGTTAACTCCAATTTTTTAAACTTCATATAATTATAATAATTTATCTATCTTCTTTTTGAAAGATTTGAATTCATGCTTATCCTCATATTTCTTATTATTAATATAAATGGTGGGCGTAGATGTTATATTATATTCTTTTTGGGCCTTAATTCTCTCTTCCAAAATTAAATCTTGAGCCTGTTCATTTTCTAAACATTTTCTTAATCTACTTTCTTTAATTTTAGAATCAATTCCAATTTTAATTAAAAAATTATTTATCTTATTTATATCCGAACCAATTGCCCACTTTTTTTGTTTATTATAAATCGTTGTTAAAAGTTCAAATTTCGCTTCTGGATTTGGCGCACATCTGACTATTTTTTCTGCATTTAGTGCAGCTAGATCTAACGGAAAAGCATGATGCTCAAATTTTACTTTATTTTTATCAATATAATCTTTTTTCAAATTTTTAAAGATTTTTTCATGAAAAGTTGCACAGTGTGGGCAAGTCAAGGATGAAAATACTTTGACAGTGATTTTTGCGTTTTCATTCCCTATTTTTAGTATTTCACTAAAAACATGGGTACTAAAAAAAAATTGTGTAAAAATGAATGTTACAACTATAAGTAATTTATTTCTTTTCATTATATGCACTTATTAATTTTTCTAACTTATTCTTTAAATTTATATCCTCAATTTTTTTAATAACTTTGTCAAAATTACTTTTAATTTTTTTTACGTTTTCAGTTTTCATAGATCCGATATATTTTGTATTCATTATTTTTATTTGTATATTTTTAATAAAAATGTATCCAAAATATGAATTTATTTTATCAATAATGTTTTTTTTATTATACTCAATATCTATCTCTTTTCCATGCATGACATTTAAAATTAAAATAACTTCTTTTGTATTACTTTGAGCTTTAATATTAAAAGGATAACAATTGCTAGAAATTTCTTTGCCCACTATTTTAGTCCAATTATCAACAATTGAAGATAAATTAAATCCACTTTTCTTTAATACTTTTTTTATCTGAGGTGGCAAAGTGCTAGATAAAGGCCTAAGCCCTTGAATGAAATTTCTAGTTACATTATTATTAATTCTTTTTTTATGCATTTGAAGTTTAATTTAACAAAAAATATTTTAGCTTGGTATGATAATAACAAGCGCA
>MDTB01232172.1_pt1 | contig 10215 bp, 10 predicted proteins | sample 811161 | NCBI WGS metagenome assembly MDTB01 (sample SAMN05326650, study PRJNA326480) | marine metagenome | isolation source: seawater | place: Mediterranean Sea | collected 2009
ATAGTATTTTATCTCACGGTTTTGTTGTTGATGGCAAAGGTTTAAAAATGTCAAAATCCTCAGGAAACGTAATTTCTCCAGAAGATATTCTTAAAAATTATGGAGCTGATATTTTAAGAGCCTGGGTAGCCTCATCAGATTACGCTGAAGATTTAAGAATAGATAAAAATATTTTAGCACAACATGCAGAGTCTTATAGAAAAATTAGAAATACTTTTAGATTCATTCTAGGAAATATAAAAGATAATTTTGAGCAACAAGATTTTGATTCGTTAGAAATAAAAGATTTTGATGAATTGGAACAGTATATCTTACATAAACTTTTCATTTTAGACACTTTAGTAAAAGAAAATTTGAAAAATTATAACTTTCATAAATTATATAAAGAATTGTCAAATTTCTGTGCTTTAGATCTTTCTTCATTTTACTTTGATATAAGAAAAGATGTTTTATATTGTGATGCAATTAATTCCAAAAAAAGAAAGAATTGCACAATGGTTTTAAATATTATTTTAGAATGTTTGCTAAAATGGTTTGCTCCAATATTTGTTTTTACTACTGATGAGATCTACAGTTTAGTCAGTAAAGATAATAAAAATATTCATGAATATGTTTTTCCTGAAATTCCAAAAACATGGGAAAATAAAAATGTTAATGACAGATGGATAAAACTTTTTAACATCAAACAAGAAGCGAACATTGCAATTGAAGCAAAAAGAGCAAGTAAAGAAATCGGATCAAGTTTGGAAGCGGAATTAAAAATTATTACAGATGATAAAAACTTTGAGTTATTGGAAGGCTTAGATTTAGCAGAATATTTCATTACCTCAAAAGCAGAAAAAATTAAAAGCAAAAATAAAGAAGATTTAAAAATTGAAGTTACAAAGTCAAAAGGAATTAAATGCCCAAGATGTTGGAAAATTTTAGAGAAAAAATGTTCAAGATGCGCAAAAGTTGCTGCTAATGAAATCTAGTATGAGTATTTCTAAAAATTTTAATAAAAATAATTTTTCATCCTTATTTGATAAAAATAATTTGATTTTTCTTTTAATAGTAATTTTAACTTTTTCTTTAGACAGAATATCTAAAGTTAAAATAGTAGGGTATCTTTCTGACAGCAATCGCATTTACATAAATGATTTTATTAATTTTGATTTAGTGTGGAATACTGGAGTTGGATTTGGGTTTTTTAGCTCGAATTCAAGTTTAATTTATAATTCGATCACAGCGTTAATTGGGGTAGTAATAATTTTTATTATTTATTTATTAATCAAATCAAATTTTATAGATAAAATATTGTTTTCTTTCGTGTTAGGTGGAGCTTTAGGAAATTTTTATGATAGAGTGATGTATTATGCTGTTCCGGACTTCATAGATATTCATTATCAAAATTTTCACTGGTTTACTTTTAATATGGCAGATATATTCATAACAATTGGAATTATTACGTTATTCGGGAAAGAACTATTTATTGGTAATGAAAAAAATTAAAAAAATAATATTGTATTTAATAACTACATCATTTTTGTATTCATGTGGTTCATTATCAGATGTAGGAAAATCACTAAGAAATGAAAAAACAAAAACAACAGATGAATTCTTAGTGAAAAAAAGAGAACCCTTAACTTTACCACCAGATTATAATAATTTGCCTGAACCAAAATCAAAGAATTTTAGCGAAGAGAATGAAGAGGATAATATTAATAAGATCTTAAAGATTCCAAAAAAACAAGCAGTTAAAACAGGATCATCAAACGTTGAACAATCTATCATTGATCAAATTCGCAAGTGAAAAATAAACATATAATTTATAAAAATAATATTCAGAAGAAATGTTTAAATTCAAAGCTTAATAAGAGATTAAATACAAAATATTCAGATATCTTTAAAAATATAATTACTAATTTAAACACCACTAGAAATACTTTTCATTCGTTAAGCAATAAATTTAAGTTTAATTTTAAATCAAAAGAGCTTGATAGATTTAAAAAATTTAAAACTATAGTCATTATTGGTATGGGCGGATCAATTCTTGGGTCAGAGGCATTGTATTGTTTTTTAAAAGAAAAAATTAAAAAGAATTTATTATTTTTTGATGATATTGACGAAGATAGACTAAATGATTTAAAGGCAAAACAGGATTTAAAAAAGATTTTGTTTATAGTGATATCTAAATCAGGGAATACAATTGAAACTTTATCTAACCTTTTTGCTTTAAAAATAATTAAAAAAAATTCAAAAAATATTATTATTATTTCAGAAAAACTTAATAATTCATTGTATATGTTATCTAAAAAAATGGGATTATACCACATTGGTCATAAGAATTATATTGGAGGAAGATATTCGGTTTTGTCAGAGGTTGGTATGGTTCCAGCTTATTTAATGGGTTTAAATATTCAGAGATTTAGAAAAAATTTAGCTAATCATTTTAAAACTAAAAATAAAAAATTTTTAAAAGATAGTTCAATTATGCTAGCAAATATACTTGAGGAGAATAAATTTAAAAATTTAATATTTTTTAATTATGCACCTAAACTTCATAAATTTCTTTATTGGAGTCAGCAATTAATAGCGGAAAGTTTGGGTAAAAAGGGAAAGGGTTTTTTACCATTAATTTCTAAGGCCCCAAAAGACAATCATAGTCTTTTACAACTTTATTTGGACGGGCCAAAAGATAAAATTTTTTATATTTTTTCTGAAAATAAGAGCAGCAATAAAAAAATAAAAATAAATAGTTTAGACAAAAAAACAGATTTTTTGCGTAATAAAAGTTTAAGTCAAATTAAACACGCTCAAAAAAATGCTTTTATCGAAATTCTAAAAAAAAATAATATTCCCTTTAGAGAATTTGAAATTAGGAATTTTAATGAAGATACCTTGGGGGAACTTTTCTCTTATTTCATGCTGGAAACAGCAATTATAGGAAAGTTAACGAATATAGATCCATTTAATCAACCCGCTGTTGAACAAGTTAAGATTAGTACAAAAAAACTATTACTCTAAAAATTTTGCAAAAATTATTTTAGAGCGACCATATTCTTTAATGATTATTGGTCGTAAAATTTTCTTATAGTTATCAGTAGATCTTTTTTCTCTATGAATAATTATAATGTGATTATTTTTATAAATTTTTTTTTGCTTTATTAATTCTAACTCTCCTATGAAACTATTATCTGCAAACGGAGGATCTAAAAAGAAGATATCAAACTTTTTAAATTGTTTTCTATTTAAAAAGTCTTTTATATTTTCTTTCAAAACTGTAGCTTTATTTTCTATGGATAAAGCTGATAAATTTTTATTTAAAATCTCTACAGCATTTTTATTTTTTTCTACAAAGATAATTCTATCTGCTCCTCTTGATATGCATTCTAATCCAAAAGAGCCAATTCCCGAATAGACGTCTAGTATGTTTGATTTCGCTAGATTAATATTCAGTAAATTTGAATGTGTAATAATATTAAAAATATTTTCTTTTACCGAGTCTTTAAGCGGTCTAGTAATTTTTGATTTTAAGAAAGAAATTGATTTTCCTTTAAGCTTTCCACTAATTATTCTCATTGTTAACTTTAAATTACTCTCCAACCAATATCTTTTCTAAAAAAACCATCTCGCCAATTTATTCTTTTAATAACTTTAAGAATATTTTTTCTTATAATTTTAAATACTGTTCCAGTTGATGTGATATTTAAAACTCTTCCACCATTAGATGCTATATCATTATTAATAAACTTTGTTCCCGCATGGAAAATAAATGATTTTTGATTTTGCTTTATTTTATCTAAATTTTTTATCTTTTTATTTTTTTTATATTTCCCTGGATAACCTTTGGAGCACAAAACTACAGTCATACATTTTGTTTTTTTCCATTCGATATTAATCTTATCTAATTTATTTTTAACTGCGTTATCAAAAATTTTTACTATATCAGTATTTAATCGCGGAATGATTACTTGGCATTCTGGGTCTCCCATTCTAACATTGTACTCTATTAGATAAGGTTCGTTATCTTTGATCATCAAGCCAACATATAAAAACCCAGTATATGGTTTTTTTTCTTTTTTTAATGCCAGCAAAGTAGGATTAACTATTTTTTTAATTATTTTCTTTTCTAATTTCTTGTCAATTATTGGAGCAGGAGAATAAGCTCCCATACCTCCAGTATTTGGACCCAGATCTTTTTCTCCTACACGCTTATGATCTTGAGCTGTGCCAAAAAATTTAAAATTTTTTTTATCTACAATTAAGAAGTAGCTAGCCTCTTCTCCTTCCAGAAATTCTTCTAAAACTAAATTTTTTGAAGTTTTAAACTTACCTTTAAATATTTCATCTGAAACTCTTAAAATTTGTTTTTTATTTTTACAGATCGTTACCCCTTTTCCTGCAGCCAGCCCATCGGCCTTTACCACTAATGGAAATTTACTATTTTTTAAAAAATAGTTAACATCTTTTCTGCTTTTACAAATTTTAAATTGTGCAGTCGGAATTTTATTTTTTTTACAAATAGATTTCATAAAGGCTTTGGATCCTTCCAATTTTGCTGCATATTTATTTGGACCAAATACTTTAATTTTATGTTTTTTTAAAAAATCTACCAAACCTTTTACTAAAGGTTCTTCAGGCCCCACAATTACTAGATCTATTTTATTTAATTTAATGATTTTTAATAATTTTGAAAAATTAAGAAAATTAAAATTAATATTTTTAGCTATTTTTGCAGTTCCAGCATTTCCAGGAATGCAGATTATGTTTTTAGATAATTTTGACTCGTGTATTTTCTGACATAAGGCATGTTCTCTGCCACCACTTCCAATTAAAGCAATATTCATATGAAAAGATATATTATATATAATTTATAGATGAATAAAAAAAAAGCTAAACTTATATATAAAAACAACTCATTTGATATTATCGAAGAAGGGAGTTTTGTAGTTTGTGCTGTTTCAGGAAAAGAAATACCTCTGAACAAATTGAATTATTGGAATACAGAGCTACAGGAAGCATACTATTCTCCTCTAGAAGTTGATAAACGTATTAAAAGTTTAAGTAAAAAAGAATGATTTCACTTCCATCTGTCATGTGTCCAAATCCATTGATTTGGATTTTTTAATATCATCCCTTCCAAAATCTGATTTAATTTTTTTGTTAATTCTAATTTATTTTTAAAATTTGAAGTATTGATAGGATCATGTATTGTCATTTTAAAAGAGTCTCTATTATTTCTCTCTATGAAAATAGGTACTATCTCTAAATTATATTTCAAGGATAGCTGAGCAGGAAGTGAAGTGGTATGAGCTTGCTTGCTAAAAAATTGAATTCTATCACCTTCTCCTAATCTTTGATCAATCATTAAAGCAATACTGGATCCTTTCTCAATATACTCTATACATTCCTTTATACCTGACAGTCCTTTTTTAATTTGATTATTACAAACATATTTTTCTCTTAAATATTCCATTAATGGATTCAAAAAGAAATTATTTAATGGTCTGTAAATAGTTGCTAAGTTAATTTTATTTTTAGTTATCTCCATTGACATAAGTTCGAAATTTGCAAAATGACCAGAAACAAATATAACCGGTTTATTACTATAAGATATCCCATCTAGTATTTTTTTACCCTCAATATTTATATGCAGATTTTCTTCCCTAAATTTTCTTAAAAACATATATTCCACAAAAGTTTTTCCATAATTAGACCACATGTCGAGTCTGATCTCCCTTTTTTTTTGTTCAGAAAGATTACTTGAAAATATATTAAGATTTTTTTCAACTATACTATTGGACTTTATTATTGGACCAATTTTTTTAAAAAGAAATGAAAACACAATTCGACTTATGGATAGACCAATTATTTTTATAATTAGAAAAAATGAATATAGAATTAAAGATTCAAAAAAATATTTTACAACTTTCATCATAAACAGCTTTGTATTTGATTAATTAATTTATTTTTTTCTTGAATTTTTAAATTTATTTTAAGATATTTTAATTTTTTAAAACCATACTCCTTAATTCTATAAAAATCTTTTTCAGTAGTTATAAGTTCAAGGTTGTTTTTATCTGACTCTTCTATCATTTCTTCTAATTCTTTCTTAATAAATTTGTGATGATCTGGGAAAGCTATTTTTTTTTGTACATCCATATTATATTCGGATAGCAAATCAAAAAAATTGTCTGGGTTTCCTATGCCAGCAAAAGCAAAAAGTTTTTTATTCTTAAACTCTTTAATATTTTCTGGTTGATATTGTGAATAGTAGATTTTAAGATTTTTTGAAATATTAAAAATTTTCTTCTCAAAAAATTCATTTTTTTCTCCATTAATAATTATAATTTGAGCTTTCTTTAAAGAATTTAAATTTTCTCTCAATGGACCTGCTGGGAATAGCAAACCATTCCCAATAAGCTGTTTATTATTAAAACATATAATATTAAGATTTTTTTGTATTGTGTGGTCTTGAAAACCATCATCTAAAATAGCTACGTTGAAATTCTCTTTTTCTGCTTTTGAAATAGCTTGTCTTCTACTTCTATCTAAGATTAAACAACCTGTTTTTTTCTTAATCATTTTATGTTCATCCTCATGATTTTTATAATATTTTTTTATTATTACTGGATTCTTTTTATTATTTTTTAATTCATTGGCTATTTCAATACAGATTGGCGTTTTGCCAGTTCCGCCAACGTAAATATTTCCTACACAGATGATCGGTATCTTAAATCTTTTTGCCCTACTAAGTCTTTTTCTTAAAATTGTAAAGAAATAAAATAAAATAGAAATAGGCTTCAGTAGAATCGCAGGTATATTATTTTTATTATCCCAAAATTTAGGCTTTAACAGTTTCATTAAATTAAAAATTTATTAATCTCTTTAACACTATTATTCAATATATTTTGTCCTAAATTGTTGATTCTGATAGTTATTTTATCTTGATCATTTTTTGAATTTTTAAAATCATACTCTAATTTTTTTGAAAGATCTTTTTCATTATTTACTTCTTCTGAAATTTTATAAGATTTTAAAAGATCATAAATCTCTTTAAAATTATAAACATATGGACCATGATATATTTTACACCCAAGTTTTGCTGCTTCAATAGGATTCTGTCCTCCAACTTTTTCTAATTTTTTTATCATAGATTTACCTATAAACACGCTTGGAGAATATTTATAAAATTTAAGTAAAATTCCAAAAGAATTAATAATTATTATTTCTTTTCCATCTTGAATTAATTGATTATCAGATAAAACTTGAGAGTTAAGATCATATTTTTTACATAATTGATTAATTTTGATTGATCTATTAATGTGTCTAGGAATAATTATTGTAATTACTTCTTTATAAGCTTTTTTTAAGTTCTTATGGGCTTTAAGACAAATTATTTCTTCTTCTTTATGAGTGCTAGCTGCGCACCAAAATTTTTTTTTTCTTAGAATCTCAAGATTTTTATCAATCAAATCATTTTCTTCTATTTTACCTGCAAACTTAATATTTCCAATAAATTTTAAATTTTTTACATTCAATTTTTCAAGGTTCTTTTTTGACTCCATGCTTGACGCTAAACACAAATCAAAATTATTAAAAATTTGTCTTGCAAACTTAGGAATTAACATCCATCTATTAAATGTTTTTTTTGTAATTCTACCATTAATTAAAACCATAGGAGTTTTTCTTTTTTTTATTTCAAATATTAAGTTAGGCCATACTTCAGAGTCTACAAATATTATTAAATTCGGCCTCCATTTGTTTAAAAAAATTTTTATCAAAAAACTTATGTCGAGAGGAAAATATCTATGTTTAATATTTTCATAATTACTAAATTTTTTTTCAACAATATTTCCAGCACTTAACGTTGTGTTGGTGATCAAAAATTCTATATCTTTTCTATCATCATTTAGTTTTTGAATAAGAGGAAATATACTTTGAACCTCTCCAATACTTGCCGCATGAAACCAGATAAGTTTTTTATTATTATCTTTCTCAGGATAAAAATAAGATGAAAAAATTTTTTCTTTATATCTTTTTTTATCCTCTTTGTTTAATAAACTTCTTAAATAAATAAGTAATATAAACAGCGGGTAAAATAAAACAGTAAAGAATCTATAAAAAAAAATCATTAACTTTACTTCAATTGTTTTTCATACAGTGATTTATATTCTTTACAGTTTTTTATAAGAAAGTCATGATTACCTGAATCAATGACTTCTCCATTTTTTAAAACAAAAACCATGTCAGCATTATGAATCGTAGAAAGTCTGTGAGCTATAACTATAGTGGTCTTATTTTTTGTTAAATTACTAATCGCTTTCTGGACTATTTCTTCTGACTCAGCATCAAGTGATGAAGTGGCTTCATCTAATAATATAATAGGTGATTTTTTTAAAATTGCTCTTGCTATCGAAATTCTTTGTTTTTGTCCCCCAGAAAGCCTTAGTCCATTTTCTCCAACTATAGTATCGAATTTTTTGGGTAACTTATCAATAAATTCCATAGCAGCTGCATTTCTACATGCTTCCTCTACCTCATCGTCAGAAGCTTCTGAATTAGCATATGAAATGTTATTCCTTATTGTGTCATCAAATAAAATTACATCTTGACTTACTAAAGAAATATTTTTTCTTAAAGAATTCAAATTTACTTCATTTATTTTTTTGTTATCTATGCTGATGGAGCCTTCTTGAGGATCATAAAATCTTGGCAATAAGTTAATAATTGTACTTTTTCCTGCTCCACTATGCCCAACTAATGCAGTCATTGTTCCTCCTTTTATATTCAGGCTAAGATTTTTTATAGCTTTTTCATTTGTTGTATCGTATTTAAAATTTACTTTGTTATAGAAAATATCACATTTGTTGATCATAAGGTTTGGAAGATTTGGATTATTTTGAACTTCTATTTTCTTGTCGATAATAGAAGAAATTCTTTTAAAAGCAGCTCCACCTTGATACGCAACCATATTAAGGGTCGCTAAGGACCTAATAGGTTGGTAAGCTAACATCATTGCTGCTAAAAATGAAAAAAAATTGTTAACTTCTAATTCTCCTGAAGAAATTAATTTTCCTGAAAAAAAAATAAATCCAGCAATCATAATTCCAGTTAAAGTTTCCATAATTGGTGTTGCTCTTATTAATACGCTATTATATTTTATATTTTTTTCTACTAAATCATCGATAACCTGATTTGCTTTTTTGTCCTCAATTTCTTCTTTTTGATAAATTCTAATCATCTTTGAGCCTTTAAATATTTCTGATAAAAGAGTTGCCAATTTTCCAGACATTTCTCCAGCTTGAGTTACAACTTTACCAACCCTTTTACCTAAATTCTTTGCAAGGCCCCCAGCCAATGGCATCATTAAGATGGCGAATAAAGCTAATTTCCAATTTTGATAAAACATAAGAGATACCAAAGCTACAACTGAAAAACTGTCTTTCATTAAATTTAAAACACCAACTCCTACAAGCTGCTGAATTTGATAAGAGTCAAACATTACATTTGAAATATATTTTGCGGAATGCCGGCTATCTAGAGTTTTTATATCTGAAAATAATATGTTTTGAGAAACTTTTTTTTGTATTTCCCCGCAAATTTCTTGAGAAACTCTTATAGTAAGTATTCTAGCTAAATACAGACTTAATCCTTTTGCAGTAAATGCAAAAATAATTGCTAAAGGAATTAACCAAGCTAAAGTTCTATCTTGCTCTACAAAGATTTTTTTTACAGCGGGGTCCAGAAGCCATGCAATACTGGAAGTGCTTCCAGCTACAAGTATGGATAAAATTAATGCTACAAATATTTTTTTAAGATGTTTTTTAATGTATTCTTTGTAAAGTCTTTTTAGTATAATTATTAATTCGTTAAAATCCATTTTATAAATTTTTTGAAAGTATTCCTATAAACAAAATAAAACCTGAAATATTATTCATTTTAAACAACATTAAACATTTTTCAGGTTTAGTTTTATCAAACTTTATTAATTGAAACAGTAAACTCATTGCAAATAATATGAACAAAAGTGTTAAAATATTGACTCCAAATTCACGACTAAACAGACAACTTAAAATAACTAATGTTAATAAATAGCTAGAACCTACAAATAATTTTATACTTTCTTTAAATTTTATTGAAGTAGATTTAACTCCTATAATTTCATCATCTGTCATATCTTGAGTTCCATAAATCGTGTCATAGCCCAATGTCCAAAATATGGCTGATATA
>MDTB01037049.1_pt1 | contig 10214 bp, 8 predicted proteins | sample 811161 | NCBI WGS metagenome assembly MDTB01 (sample SAMN05326650, study PRJNA326480) | marine metagenome | isolation source: seawater | place: Mediterranean Sea | collected 2009
AGTCCCTCAACGGTTTTACCTGGACTAATGGAAGGTGCCATCTTTGTACGCCCAATGGCTTTTCCTACCAAAAGAGCGCCGATGTCGCTGAATTTTGCAACGATTACTACCCAAAGAGAGAAGAACAGTCCAAATCCCAAAGTTTGAGAACCACTGTCCACATCGGTTACTTGAATGATTCGAACGAAATAGTGAAGAAGAAAGGTGACGAAAAGTAATCCGAAGAAGGTGGGCATGAGGCGCTTTACATACATGCCGCGTTGGGCTTGCGGGAAGAGCACGCATGCTCCAGATGTAAGGAGTGCCCCTATGGCAAGTACATCAACACCCGCACCTGGGAAGTGAAAGGCAATGGGAATCATACAACCTCCCGTGATTAGACCGGACATCCGGTTGGCGGCATAGCCTAAACGGCCTAAGATGGTATAGATTTCGAAAAGTGTGAGCGTGGCACATAGATTGAGAATCCACATGGCTCCGGTTTCCTTAAGAGAATAAACCACTCCGCCCATGGCTCCCCAAAGAATAATCGTTGATATGGTACGAATGATCATGAGGAATTGTGACTGGTTTTTTGGGTTTTAAGTTGTTCGCTGGTTTTTCCGAATCTTCTTTCACGACGAATGTATTCACGCAAAGCATCTGCTAAGGCATCTCTGTTGAAATCGGGCCAATGGAGTGGGGAAACGAAGATTTCTGCGTATGCAGCCTGAAGCAAAAGAAAGTTGCTTAAACGGAACTCTCCCGAGGTTCGTATGATGAGATCGGGGTCTGGTAAATCTTTCGTTTCTAGGTGTTGGGCGAAGTCCGCCCAAGTCAATTCACCATTGTCTGATTCGTGCTTCAAGCAACAGGAACTAACCGCACGCAGGACTTCTTGCCTACTTCCATAATTAAGAGCAAGGGTAAGATTCCAGGAATCGTTGTCTTTGGTTTTTTCGATGGCATCTTCGACTGCTTTTTGAGCGAATTCGGGAAGCCCGCCCAAGTCGCCGATTGCCCGTAAACGAGTGCCGTCTCGTTGCATGCCCTTGAGCTCGATTTTGATGAATTCCTCCAAGAGTTTCATCAATCCTGATTTTTCGTTTTTCGGCCGATTTTGGTTTTCTTGGCTAAAGGCATAGAGCGTGACATATGGAACACCGATTTCCCTAGCTGCATGCACAACATCGCGCACATTTTTGACTCCATTCCTGTGTCCAAACAAGCGTGGTTTTCCACGGGAACGAGCCCATCGACCGTTGCCGTCCATGATGATGGCAATGTGATGGGGCAATTGCTTTTGTTCTTCGGGCGTGAATGCGTGCATGAAATCGTCTGCCATGGAAAAGAGTTAGGGGCGAATTGACAACGAGGAAAGCATTCTTTAGAGCACGATTGTATGACAATGGCTCTTAGTATCGAAGAAATCGATGAGAAATTAGCAAATCTCAGTGGGTGGACTTTCGAAAATGACCGCGTCCGGAAAAAATTTCAGTTTAAAAATTTCCGGGAGGCGATGAGTTTTATCCTTAGGATTTCCTACGAAGCCGAACAAATGGACCATCATCCGGAAATCTTCAACTGTTTCAATCGCGTGGAGATTTCGCTCAACACCCACGACGCCGGTGGGAAAGTCACCGAAAAGGATTTTTCTCTCGCTAATGCGATAGAAAAGACTCTCTAGTTCACCCCTTCTTCTTTTTTTTGGGTGTTCGGGGTGCTTTGGTAAGAGGGCGGGTATCTTCGGGCACCTTGTAGAGAGCACGTAGTCGGGTAAGTTCGGTCTTGAGCTTGGTAGTGACCTTTTCATACCCGGGCTTGCCATAAAGGGAATATAATTCGTTTGGATCTTCCTCCAGGTCGTAGAGTTCCCACGCATCGAGGGAGTAGAAATAAATGAGTTTGTATCGATCGGTTCTGACACCGTAATGACGACGGACCGAGTGGGCACCCGGGAACTCATAGTATTGATAGTAGAGAGAACTGCGCCAGTCCTTTGGTTTTTGCCCATGAAGAAGGGGAACAATGGAGGTTCCCTGCATATCCTCGGGTGATTGGACTCCACAAATGTCAAGGAAGGTCTGTGCGTAATCAAGGTTTTGTACAAGATCTGTATTTCTCGAACCAGGCTTGGTTACTCCAGGCCAGCGAACGATAAGAGGAGTGCGGAAAGACTCCTCATACATCCAGCGCTTGTCGTACCATCCATGCTCGCCAAGATACCAACCTTGATCGGATGAATAAATGACAACGGTATTTTCAGCAAGACCACTATCATCTAGGTAGTCAAGTAAACGGCCGATATTTTCATCCACGGAATCAATGCAACGAAGGTAATCTTTCACATACCTTTGGTATTTCCATTTGAAAAGGGCATCTCCTTCGAGGTTTGCTTTTTCAAAAGCCTCGTTCTTCGGGCCGTAGGCAGCATCCCATTTGGCCTTCTGTTCAGGAGTCAGGTTGCCGGGAGCCTTCAGTTTTAAATCGGTAACGGACAGATGCCGGTCGATAGTCATTGCTTGAGTGGAGGCGGGTTCAAGTCGGTTTTTATAGTCGTCCCGTAAGGTCTCAGGCTCAGGGATATCGATACCATCATATTTGGTGAGGTACTTTGGACCGGGTTGCCAATTACGGTGGGGTGCCTTATGCTGACTCATTACTAGGAAGGGTTTGTCTTTATCTCGGTCATTCTTGAGCCAATCAAGGGTAATATCTGTGATCACATCTGTGGTGTATCCAGTAATTTTTTTAGTGCCCTGAGCGGTATTCATGGGGGGGTTGTAATAGGGGCCTTGTCCTTGTAGTACTTGCCAAAAATCAAATCCTGTGGGATCACTTTTGAGGTGCCATTTCCCGATCATGGCGGTTTGATAACCTTGCTTCTGCAAAAGTTTGGGGAATGTTTGTTGCTCGCCGTCAAATCGTTGACCATTGGTGAGTTGTCCGTTCAGGTGGCTGTGTTTTCCGGTCAGAATTACCGCCCGGCTCGGAGCACATATTGAATTGGTGACAAAGGCGCGGTCGAAGAGCATACCATCCTTGGCAATGCGATCAATATTCGGGGTTTTGTTACGATTGGAACCATAAGCGGAAATGGCTTGATAAGCATGGTCATCAGTAAATATGAACAGCACATTTAATGGTTTTCCATGGAGGAAAAAGTCTATGGAAATAAAGAGTAGGAACAGAGTGATTGTATTTTTTAGCATTTCATATCATCAGCATACATCGATTTCCCTTGGCAATTGAAAAATTGCGGATGAAATGGGTTTGATTATGGGGGAGGACTTTCCACGTGGTGAAGGCAGATAAAGAAGAAAGATCGTTTGGGGTTGTTTGGCCGCTGATGGTTGCTCAAACCATTGGTGCTTTTAATGACAATGTGATGAAAGCCATGCTGCCCGTTATGGCTGCCGTTCAATTTGGAAAAGCGAGTATGGATACGGTGAACCAACAGGTTTCGATTCTTCTGATTTTGCCTTTTGTTGTCTTTGCACCCTTTGCCGGATGGCTCGCAGATCGGTTTTCCAAGAGGAAGGTAATTGTCTTTGCTTTATTTGGCCAATTACTCGGATTGGGGTTGCTCGGGTGTGCCTTGTATGCCCAAAACATGCAGTTTTCCCTGGCCGGCTTCTTTCTTCTTTCAATTCAGTCCGCTTTTTTGTCGCCTGCTAAAAAGGGTATTCTCAAGGAGTTAGTCGGAACAAGCAGATTAGGGAAAGCGGTGGGCTACATGGAAATGCTGGCCATGGTAGGCATTCTTGGAGGAGCATTCGTGGGAGCGATTGCATTTGATCACTTGGTTGCGGAACGAGGGGGATGGGCGGCGGCTCTTATTATTTGTGGGTTTGTTTCAGTATTTGCCCTCGCTTCCTGGGTCATATCTTGGCCAATTCCGGAAACCCAAGTCATTCGAGCGAAACCTTTTCGAGCCAGTCTTTTCGTGAGACATTTTCATGACCTTTTTTATCTTTTTAAGCATAGGGGACTGAGATATGCCGCCATGGGGGATGCATGGTTTTGGGGCGTCGGAAGCTTTTTCTATCTTGTTCTTGTGAAGCTTTCCGGGGAGGTTGTGGTTGGTAAGGTAGGGATGGGTTCTTTGTATGGTTATTGGTTTCTGCTAGTCGGAGTCGGAATCATGTTGGGGAGTTTGTTTGTCGCTTATCTTAACCGTGGAAGACTAGAAATCGGACTTAGTCCAATTGGTGCTTTGGGAATCCCCATTATTTACCTTGGTCTGTATCTAGCCGAACCGACTGCAGTGACTTTCGACTGCTGTTGCCTATCCTTGGGTTTTTTTGGTGCTTTGTTCTTCGTTCCATTAAATGGATATCTTCAGGATCAAGCCAAGGAGGAAGAACGGGGTAAAATTCTTGCGGCTTCGAATCTGCTTACCCAACTTTGTGGAATTGGGCTGATTTTATTTCACGCTTATCTTTCCAATGTATTAAAGCTTAGTGCCAAAGAGGAACTGTTAGTCATAATGGCACCGGCATTAGTGATTGGGCTGCTGACAGCACGCAACTTGTTTGAGGATTTTTGCCGAGCTTGGTTTCATATGATACTGAAGATCTTCTACAGAATTAAAATAGTAGGGATGGAAAGGTTTCCAGTCGGTGGCTGTTTGATCGTTAGTAATCACTTGTCCTATGCGGATCCGGTTTTCATCGGTGCAGCGTTTCCCAGAAAAGTTCGATATCTTGCCTACGCCGGTTTGGCTGATTCACCTCTTATGGGCTGGGTCTTCCGTTTGACCAAAACTCTCACGGTTTCATCGGAGAAATCCTTGGACAGTTTCCGTCTTTCCGTAAAGCGGTTGAAGGAAGGAGTTCCTCTGTGCGTATTCGCAGAGGGAGGGATTTCCAGATTAGGAGTGCTTTTGCCTTTTATGCGAGGCTCCGTTGTTTTGGCCAAGCAGGCAGGGGTTCCTGTGATCCCGGTTCATTTGGATGGTGTCTGGGGTTCCGTATTCAGTATGCAAGGCGGGAAGTTTTTTCGTAAGTTTCCGACCTCTTTTCCTTATCGAGTCACAGTTCGGGTTGGTTCACCCGTCCGGGCAGGAGAGGCAAGTGTTTCCAAACTTAGGCAAGAGGTTATGGGATTGGGAATGCAATCCTTTTGCGATCGCATGGAAATGGGCGAAGATGCGAGAAATGAAGTCAAAAAGGCTCTTCTGAAAAACCGTAATGGCCTTTTTTTTGCATCTGAGGATGGGTTGCGAGTCACTCGAGGTGAATTCCTGTCCGCAAGCCATAGTGGGAAGACTGATTTCCCTGTGGGTTTGGTGGAGTGGAGGAAGAACTTCCTCGAGTTTCTTGATAGGGATAATGATCCAAGCAGTACCCGAATCTACGCGAACTGGATGAGGTTGAGGGAGATGCACCTTTGGGACTATCCACTCCTGTGGATTCGACCCGGGGTGGGTCCATGGTTTCAGCAGTGGTTGCCATGGATTCCTTTGCTTAGTGAGCGTGTCCTTCGCTTCAAGGATGAAGGGTTTCTGATCGGAAAATGTGAAAATTGTTTAAATCAAGATTCAGTTGTTGAAGTTCAAGGTTTGGCGACCGATCGCAACGGAATCGTTTCGCTGAACGGACCCTCTGCGACCTACGAAGGCTCCGATCAAAATGATGGTGATCAAGTGGGTTCAAAGGATTTTTCATTGGGTCGGATGATGGTGGGTTTTTCGTACCGAGAGGAGCCCGGTTCTTTCTTTGTAAAGGGGTTGGAGGAAGAAGAGGTTCGAGAGGTTCAAGGTATGGATGAGGATGGTTTCTTGATTGCAGGTTAGAAAAAGTTCGGAGCTTTCCTTTCCTTCCCTTTGTGCTAGTATAAACGATTTTCATCATCTCTTTGCCTATGTCAGTCTTTCTTCCGCAATCCGAACCCTTTTCCCAACTCGTCCAACAACTATCGGGTAAACCCGTGCTTGTTTTGGGTCACCGCAGACCAGATGGAGACTGTATTGGTTCGCAGGTCGCACTGACTCGAATTCTGCGAAGCAGGGGAATCGATGCCCGAGCAGTTAATGCGGATCCGATTCCCAGAACCTTGCAATCGTTTGTGGGGGATACACCATTTTACGGTCCAAGCGAAATCGGAGCTTCAGAGTGTTTGGTGATCACCGTGGATTGTGCAGATTATTCACGAGTTGGAGAGTCTTTGCAGGATAAGTTTCCTGAGGTGTTTCTAAATGTCGATCATCATGTTTCGAATACTCAGTTCGCACTTCACAATTTTGTGCTTCCAGAAGCCTCAGCCACCGGGGAAATTCTTGCCAAATTCTTTTTCGATTCCGGTTATGAATGCGATCAGACAACTGCTGAAGCTTTGTATCTTGGGATTTGTACGGATACAGGCCAATTTTGCTATTCGGGGACCAACGCATCGGTCTTTGAAGTATGCCGGAAATTATGCGAATCCGGTGCGGAACCATCCCGTGTCGCTCACGAGTTGTATGAACGCGAGAAACCTGGGCGTATTCAATTATTACAAAAGTTTTTGGCTAGTTTCCGGATGGAGTTTGATGATCGTGTTTGCGTCGGCAGCATTTATGAGAAGTTCTATCAGGAGACTGGTACCCAACCTGAGGACACTGAAGATTTTGTCGACTATGCTCGGTCTCTCGAAGGTGTCGAATTAGGCGTTCTTCTCGAAGACCGGAACGGAAAAATGAAAGGGAGCTTTCGAGCCAAGGAAAAGAAATACCGGGTGGACTTGCTGGCGAAGTCTTTTAACGGAGGTGGGCACGCCTGTGCCGCCGGTTTCAATGTTGATTCAACTATTGAAGAGTTTTATCCCAAGCTTATTCAGACCATTGGTGAACATTTGCAACTCGTCCAGGAAGGAGGACTTTGAAATGGCTGTCTTACAAGATCCAGTTTTTGAAGGGGTGCTCCTGGTTGATAAACCCATTGGGATAACTTCGCATGATATTGTCGATCGTTTGAGGCGGAAATTGAAAATGAAGAAAATCGGGCATGCCGGCACGCTTGACCCTTTGGCCACCGGACTGATGATTATGCTCATTGGGAAGGCTACCAAAGTTTCCCAGTTTTTGATTAGTTTGGATAAGAGTTACGAAGGTGAATTTCTTCTTGGAGTGGAGACCAATAGCCAGGATGCTGATGGAGAGGTGGTCGCGACCAAGGAAATCCCCGCTTCCGTCAATCAGGAGGGGATCACCCTCGAGATGAAGAGTTTCATGGGAGACCAGTATCAGACTCCGCCGATGTTTTCCGCGAAAAAAATTGATGGCGTTCCCCTGTATAAGATGGCCCGAAAAGGAAAGACGGTCGAGAGAGAGCCCCGTTTTATTCGAATTAATGAGTTAACTCTGACAGGTTGGGATTCTCCCAAGGGGAAATTCTTTATGGAATGCAGCAAAGGCACCTATGTTCGAACGGTCTTTCATGATCTTGGACAAAACTTGGAATGTGGCGCTCACTTGACTGCATTGCGCCGTACCCGAATTGATCAATTTTCGATTGAGGGGGCCAAAACTTTGGAGGAAATCGAGTTGATGCCGCTTTCTGAGTTTCAGTCTTTGCTCATACCCATTCATCAGGCGGTTCCTTCCCACGTTTTGTAGTTCGTTATGGAGGACGACTGTTCCATCGAAGGAATTGAGGGGAAACACCATCCACGGGTGATGCTGGCACTTGGTATGTTCGATGGGGTTCACCTTGGGCATCAGGCAGTTTTGAATCTTGCCGTTGAGCAAGCCAAGGAATTCGCTGGTACAGCGATAGCGTTTAGTTTTCCCGAGCATCCTGCGACCCTTCTGCGCCCCGAACAAGCTCCACCCTTGCTGATGAACGCTGAAACGAAGGCAAGGCATCTTGTGCAAAGAGGCATGAAGGAGGTCATTCTTCAACCTTTTAATCACGAATTTTCACAAATTGAAGCCTCTCGCTTTATCGAATTCCTTACTCGCCATATTCCCACTTTGCATACTCTGTGTGTGGGTAAAAACTTTCGATTCGGAAAAAACAGAATGGGTGATCACGCTTTCCTCCAAGAAACTGCCCATTCTGCTGGATTGAAGGTTTTAGTTGCCGACTCAGAAAGTTGGGGAGACCATCCGATCAGTAGTTCTCGCATAAGGGTTGCTCTAACAGAGGGCCGGATTGAAGAAGTGAACCAGATGCTTGGCAGGGAGTATGTGATGGAAGGTTTGGTTTGTCCGGGTAACGCCGTGGGTCGAGAAATTGGATTTCCGACCTTAAACCTCAATTGGAGTCCCCAAGCCCATCCGGTCTTTGGGGTTTATGCAGGAACGGCGACGAACCTGGAAACCGGACAAAAGCTTCCCGCGGTCGCCAATTACGGACTCCGTCCAACTTTAGAGGAGCTTAATACCGAACCTCTTCTGGAAGTTCATCTGCTCGAAGAACCGGAAGCTGAGCATTGGAAGCCAGGCATCGAGCTGCGAATGGAAGTGCACTCTTTTCTAAGAACTGAGAGGGCATTTGAATCCTTGGAAGAATTGAAAGCTCAAATCCAGTTGGACAAAAATCAGGCTTTGGCGATGCGTACTTCCCTTTGACGGGCGGGCAAGCGTTGTAAAAAAGGGCACCAGCAGCTGGTCCGTCCTCCAACCTGTTCTCTTCGAAGGGGCTTTTTGCTCTTTGGGCATTTGCCTCCGTCTTTCCATCGAGTGTGAAACAGCCAGCCCGCAGGGGGATCTCCTCCATGCCGCCCCACCGAATTCATGGCTCCGCGAACCACGAAGAGAATTTCTTGAAAGAGTTTGTTGCTATGATTTTTGTTTAGCTTTCCGGCTAGGTGTGCGGGGTGAATGTTTGCTCTCCAAAGGACTTCATCGGCCATCCAGTTTCCCATTCCCTGAAAATACCTTTGATCAAGGAGCAGGGCTTTGACTGGTCGTCTGGCATGTTTTTTCAGGGTATAGGTGAGAAGATCCTGGTCGAAGCGTTTATCCATCATTGAAAACGGCAGACTTTTCCACCAATCCGGCTCGGATGGATTGACCTCAAGGCGTAATCTGCCAAATTGCCGAGGGTCGCGGAATACCAGGGTCTGCTGGGATAGGCGGAGGAGAAGTGCGTCATGCTTGGCGATTTTGTAATCTTGGTCTTCGACCGAGAGGGAGCCAGTCATACCAAGATGCACGCCAAGCCAACGCCCCTGAGAAAAGCCAAAGAGCATTTGCTTACCATGAGTGGCAAGTTTGGAAAAGGTCTTCCCATTCAATTGTTTCCTGAAGTCCGTTTGGTTTTTTTCTCGATAGACTCGTGTCTTCTCATTCGTTACCACCTCCTTCACTTTTTTTCTCAAGCCTTTTTTCCAAAGGCTTGATGCATAAGCTACTTCTGCGAGTTCAGGCATATGATTGATTAAGGTACGGTTGTTATTTAGGACCTAAGCCTAGCAACCGAGCTCTGGTTTGAGAGTCGGACTTACGGTCCGTCTGAATTTCAAGGATGCGAAGACCGGGCGTTGGATTTGAGATAGCCTCTTTGATTTCCGTCACATCTTGAAGTTTGCGGTACTCCACCTGATGTGCTTTGCATAGAGACTCAAAGTCAATTTCCTGTGGTGTGGCGAAGCACTTCTCGAATTCATCTTCTTCCGCGATGGGTAAATGCTCGAAAATACCTCCGCCGTTGTTGTTGATGACCAGTGCCGTGAGGCTCCCTTTCAGGGTTTTGGCGAACAGCAGGGCATTGGAATCGTGAAGAAAGGCAAGTTCCCCTGACAGGAGGTAGGTGGGCTTGTTTGCTTGATGAGCCAGACCAAGTGCCGTGCCAAGCGTACCGTCTATTCCATTAACTCCACGGTTGCCAAAAAGGAGTCGCTTTCGGTCACTCGGTTTCCAAAACCATTCCATGTCTCGGATGGGCATACTGTTTGCCACATGCAGAAGGCAATGCGGGGGCAAATGCTCGGAAAGTATTCTGGCAATCCTACCTTCAAACGCTGGCAAATTCTTTTCGAAGGCCAAATTCAGTTTTTCCTCTACTGAATTCTCAGCTTTCAACCAAGTGTCAAGCCATTCGGGTTCGCTATTTGGAGGAGGCAGTTCAGGAAGAAAAGAGTAAGCCAAATCAAAGGACGAGCTGGGGCTTTTTAGGGGATCGACGCATTGGCCCCGAGGCTCGATTATAAGTCGTTTCGCTTGGCTTTCGTCGATCCATGAACGGAGCGTTTTTGATGTGGGCAAGGGACCGAGGCAAAGGACTAGGTCAGGAGTGATTCGTTTAGAG
>MDTB01122236.1_pt1 | contig 10214 bp, 10 predicted proteins | sample 811161 | NCBI WGS metagenome assembly MDTB01 (sample SAMN05326650, study PRJNA326480) | marine metagenome | isolation source: seawater | place: Mediterranean Sea | collected 2009
TATACAAACTGTAGATGTAATCATATTAGCCACCATGACAATATATTCTCATTTATGTCTTGAACTATATTCTTTGAAATTAATACCTATTAAACCGGCCAGTAGACCTAGCATCTCAACCTTGATCAATGTAGCGCGCACTAAAGAGAAAGGATAATTATCAACATCGCGTAACAACAAGCACAGTTTTTTGAACGACTTAATAAAGAGTTTAAATTGTAGTTTAACTGCTGATGTATAGTCCAATTCATTTAATGTAATCAAACTCCTAGTGCAGCCATATCTAAAGTGGCGCGCAATCAACCAAAAAATACTTGCTCTTGTTTTAGCAATAAACTCATAAGTTAAAGCCTCTTTACACCATCGAATTTGATAGCCCAATCTATTAACTCTTACAAAAAACTCGTAATCACTTCCACCAGTTAGAGCTAGTCTCTCATCAAATAACAATCCATGTTTTTTAATTGGAGCCAAGCTAAAAATCACATTATTTGTTGAAGCCACTGACAATTTTTTTCCTGTTTCCCAATCAGGTTTGCTTTTTGCAAATAAGTCTGTCGGTATTGAAGGATGGGCTTTTTGCTCAAAGATTGGATCTGTCCTACCTTGAACAACACATATTTCATCCTCAGTTAGATAGTATTTAATCAGACTTGCTAACCAGTGTTCACTCACTAATTCATCATCATCAACAAATATTATTGCTTCACCAGATCTACTTACACACCATTCACATGCTGTATTTCTAGCATAGGGTACTCCGGCTCTTTCCTCAGATATGTAATGAAGCGAGTATTTGAAGTCGCTCATATTCTGGACAACGTTTATAGCACTATGACTCTTATGATTATCAACTATTAGAACTTCAATATTTGCAATATCGCATGGCTTAGATACCTGGATACTCTTCAGAAGCTTTGTCAGCAGCCCTGTGCGATTACAGGTGCAGATTGCAAGTGTTATTTGAGGTTTTTTATTATCCATTGAATGTATACTTACGATTTGGTGACATGATGTGTGTCATAGAAAGCATACATTATATGACATTAATGTCATATAATGTATGCTTTTTTTTTTTGCCTCAGTGAGTCCGTAATCTTCTAAGCATCGAATCCAACCAATCAATATCAATTAGATACATGCGATATAATAGTTGAAAAATTATTTCTAAGACACACACATTATATTCTGGGTCATTTTAAATGATGATATTAAATAATAAGGCGTATATGTTCAGGCCGTTATGGGCAGGCTTTTATTGTTTGGATATTAGGTACTGAATTGAGTGCAGTGTTCCATAGAGCTAGTTTTTCTTGTTTATTATAGATCTTTGCAACTGTTTCTAGCTTCAACTGCAAATCATGTTGCTGGCAAATTAGAAATTTCTGTACGGTCTTATATGTTGATTCCTAATAAAGTAATCCTATGAAAATACTCGTCACAGGGGGTGCTGGTTACATTGGCTCACATATGAGTCTCATCCTGAGTGCTGCAGGTCATGAGGTCTGTGTAGTGGATAATCTGGTCTCAGGTCAACGCAGCGCGCTCAAAGGTCATCAGTTTTATCAATGCGATATCCGAGATTATGAGCAGCTGACACACATATTCAGCAAAGAAAATTTTGCCGCCGTAATGCACTTTGCCGGCCATATTGAGGTAGCCGAATCGATTAATAATCCCAGCAAGTACTATGATAATAATGTGCGCGGCAGCCTGAGTTTACTCGACTGTATGATCAAACATGAGGTCAAACAGCTGATCTTCTCGTCAACCGCCGCGGTCTATGGCACACCGGAGGTCAGCCCGCTGGATGAAAGCCACCCTACCCGGCCAATTAATCCTTATGGTCAAACTAAACTCATTATTGAGCAGGTCCTGGCTGACTATCAGCGCGCTTATGATTTGAATTTTGTTTGCCTGCGTTATTTCAATGCTGCCGGTGCTGACTACAAAAATGGTATTGGTGAATCACATCAGCCTGAAACACATTTGATTCCACTCGTGTTACAAACTGCCTCAGGCAGACGATCCTCGATTGCGATATTCGGCAACGACTACGCCACCCATGACGGCACCTGTATACGTGACTATATTCATGTCATTGATTTATGTGAGGCCCATCTGCTGGCACTGACCTATCTGCTTGAAACAGGCAAAAGCGGTCATTTTAATCTGGGTAATGGTACCGGCTTCAGCGTTCAGGAAGTGATTGCAACTGCCAGACAGGTGACTGGCAAAGAGATCCCAGTCCAACTAGAGTCTCGTCGAACTGGTGATCCCGCACTATTAGTGGCCGATGCGAGCCAGGCAAAAGCTATTCTAAATTGGCAACCCAAGCACGATCAGCTCGATGACATGGTCAGTGATGCTTGGCAGTGGGAGCAGCGATTAGCCAGTAATTAATGCACACTCACTAGAACGGAATATCATCATCTAGATCATCGCTCATGGCGGGTGCAGGCTTAGGAGTACTGGCAGGTTGCGCCGCACCAAAGCCTTGGTCATCCGTGCCGGGTGCGTCCATGCCGGCTGAACCACCACGTCCACCTAACATTTGCATATCGTTAGCGACTATTTCAGTGGTATAACGATCGCCACCATTTTGGTCTTGCCATTTGCGCGTTTGCAAACGTCCTTCGATATAAATTTGTGATCCTTTACGCAAATACTCTCCTGCAATCTCCGCCAGACGCCGAAACAGCACCACACGATGCCACTCGGTACGCTCTTGCTTATCGCCCGAGGTTTTATCGGTCCAGCTCTCTGATGTGGCAATACTGATATTACACACGGCCTGTTGGCTAGCTGTGAATTTAACTTCTGGATCCTGGCCTAAATGGCCAACTAAAATTACCTTGTTTATTCCTCGTGATGCCATAACTGCCTCTTTGTAGTATTTTTGTATGTGACTGACAATTCAGTTGCAAGTCCCCTCTAGCCAATAAAATCGATCTGCAACTGATTGAATTTTTTTGTTTTAAATAGCGCCCTGTCCGTTTTAATGTAAGCAATTTGCTGTTCACTGATCACAGTAATGTCAGCCACCCCTTGTAAGCCATGACACTGCTGCAGAAAGTCTTCGCGTTGATGTTGGGCGATATCCTTAAGATCAACAGTGAGCGTTTTATAGCTGACTGGACTGCTCATCGATAATGCTACTAGAAACCATAACAAAAACATAACGAAAGCGAAAAGAAATACGCCGTTATGACCAAAATTCTGCACCAGCGCGCCTGCCACCACGCCACCAGCAAAGGCTCCAAGAAACTGGCTACTGGAAAAAACCCCCATGGATAAGCCTTTACTGACTGGATTACTCAGTTTCGACACCTGCGAAGGCATGCTAGCCTCCAATAGATTAAACCCCCAGAAAAAGAGCGTCAGGGCGATAAAGAATGTGCTCAGGGTCTGGGGTTGAGTGAACATGATGAGATGACTGAGTGCGCACAACGCGATCGAAAATAAGAAGGCTAATTTCGTTTTAGCCCGTTTTTCCGAAATAATAATGACTGGCACCAATAACACGATTGAGATCAGCATGACACTGAGGTAGATCTGCCAATGACTCTCTGCAGCCAGCGTGAACTGATCGCGCAGGATCAGCGGCACCACCACGAAGATGGCCGTCAGTACCATGTGTAATATGAATACACCCAGATCCAGCCGCAGCAGCTGCCCATCACTGATGACTGACTTGAGGGTCGCACGATCTAGCGTTGCATGCTCAGTAGTTTGCATCGGCGTGGGAATCATCAGCGTCAGAAGCGCAATACTGACAGCCGCCAGTAAGGCGGTTAACCAAAAAATCCCCTTGACCCCGAACCACCCCTCTAAGATTGGCCCGAGTATCAATGCCAGCATAAATGCAGCACCGATACTTGCACCGATAACAGCCATGACTTTGGTGCGATGTTCTTCCCGGGTGAGGTCAGATGCCAACGCCATAATTACTGATGCGATCGCCCCCATACCCTGCAGTGCACGACCGATAATGACGCCATAAATCGAGCCCGAGGTCGCCGCCACAATGCTGCCCAGCAGGAATATGCATAAGCCAATAATAATCACTGGTTTACGACCCGCACGGTCGGACCAGGCACCAAATGGAATCTGAAATAACGCCTGTGTCAGGCCATATATACCTATTGCCAACCCGACCAATAGCGGTGTGACCTGATCTAGATTCTCCGCATAAATAGCAAATACGGGCAGGATCATGAATAGCCCAAGCATGCGCGTGGCATAAATTAGCGCCAGCGAAATAGCTGTTTTGCGCTCGATCGCATTCATAGCGTGTTCCCCATATCGTATTTGGCTAGGTCGTATTCAGCTGACTGCAGGTGTCGTTGTGTCTAACAGGCTTTGTCTAAGTCCGCGCTAAGTATCTTTGCGTTGAGTAGACATATGCACGTATATTAGCAAGTTTAATTCTTCCGAGATACGCGCATGGCAGCAATACATATTCGCGGGGCCCGTACCCACAATCTGAAAAATATTGATCTCGATTTACCGCGCGATGAATTGATTGTCATTACTGGCCTGTCTGGCTCAGGCAAGTCCTCACTGGCCTTTGACACCATTTTCGCAGAGGGTCAGAGACGCTATGTAGAGTCCTTGTCTGCCTATGCACGTCAGTTCCTAGCACGCATGGAAAAGCCCGATGTGGATCATATTGAGGGCCTCTCGCCTGCCATTTCAATTGAACAAAAATCGACCTCCCATAATCCTCGCTCGACGGTAGGCACGATCACTGAAATCTATGATTATCTGAGATTATTATATGCCCGCGTGGGGACACCTCGTTGCCCGGAGCATCATATTGATCTGAATGCGCAGACCGTCAGTCAAATGGTCGATAAAATCATGCAATTACCGAGCGACAGTCGCATGATGTTACTGGCCCCCGTGGTACAAAACCGCAAAGGCGAACATTTACAACTCTTACAGGGGCTGCATGCGCAGGGATTTTTACGCGCCCGCATCGATGGGGAAGTATACGAACTGGATGATCCCCCAAAATTAGATTTGCGCAAAAAACATAATATCGAAGTCGTCGTCGACCGCTTCAAAATCAAACCTGAAATTGAATTACGGCTGGCAGAATCATTGGAAACTGCTTTAAAACTCGCTGATGATGTCGCTCAAGTCGCCTACATTGATGCGCCAGATAAAGAGCCAATTCTATTCTCAGCTAAGTTTGCCTGTCCGGTGTGTGGCTACAGTGTAAGTGAACTTGAACCACGTTTATTCTCATTCAATAACCCGATCGGTGCTTGCAGCGTATGTGATGGCTTGGGTACAGAAGATTACTTTGATCCTGAACTGATCGTTAATTCCCCCCAATTAAGCTGTGCTGGTGGAGCTATTCGTGGCTGGGATCGACGTAATGCGCATTATTTTCAGATGATTCAATCACTTGCTGAACATTACCAATTTGACATTAACACCCCGTATGGACAACTGACGGAAGATATTCAAGACCTCCTGATGTATGGCAGCGGTAAAGAAATTATTGCTTTCAGTTATGTTAATCAAAAAGGTCGCACCACCACTAAGCAACATGCCTTTGAGGGCATTATCCCGACTATGGAGCGACGCTATCATGAAACCAGCTCGAATTTAGTTCGCGATGAGCTCAGTAAATATTTGGCGACCCAACCCTGTAGCAGTTGCCATGGTGACCGTCTCAATGTGCAGGCCCGCAATGTATTCATCAATGATGCTAATTTACCGTCATTGACGGCTATTTCAGTCCAGCAAGCTCTGGATTTCTTTAACACCCTGGATCTGGATGGTCAAAGTGCTCAAGTGGGCGCTAAAGTCATTCTAGAGATTCGTGATCGCTTATCATTTCTAGTCAATGTCGGTCTTGACTACCTATCTTTGGAACGTAGTGCCGATACGCTCTCTGGTGGTGAAGCTCAGCGTATCCGTTTGGCCTCCCAGATAGGCTCAGGCCTGGTGGGCGTGATGTATGTACTCGATGAGCCCTCAATCGGCTTGCATCAGCGCGATAATCAACGCTTGCTTGAGACACTGACACGCTTACGTGATTTAGGTAATACGGTGATCGTGGTTGAGCATGATGAAGAGGCGATTCGAGCCGCAGACTATCTAGTGGATATTGGTCCGGGTGCCGGCTGTCATGGGGGTGAAGTGGTTGCCCAAGGCACAGCCGAGCAAGTGTATAACAATCCAAAGTCGCTGACGGGCCAGTATCTATCTGGTCAGCGCGCAATCGAGGTGCCACAGCAGCGCACTGCCACCGACCCTGACAAACAATTAGTTGTCGAGGGCGTGTGCGGTAATAATCTCAAATCGGTGACGGCAGAATTCCCAGTCGGTTGTTTTATTGCCGTGACAGGGGTGTCGGGTTCTGGCAAGTCCACGCTTGTGAACGACACGGTGTATGCCTGTCTGGCACGTGCATTGAATAAATCCAGCATCCCCGTCGCCGAGTATGAGCGCATTGCAGGTATTGAGCACTTTGACAAAGTCGTCGACATTGATCAAAGCCCGATTGGTCGCACACCGCGCTCGAATCCTGCCACCTACACCGGTCTATTCACACCAATACGCGAGTTATTTGCAGGCACTCAGGAAGCACGCTCACGTGGTTACAATCCGGGACGTTTTAGCTTTAATGTCAAAGGCGGCCGCTGTGAAGCCTGTCAAGGTGATGGCGTCATTCGAGTGGAAATGCATTTCCTGCCCGATGTGTATGTACCATGTGAGGTGTGCAAAGGCCAGCGCTACAATCGTGAAACCTTAGAGATCCGTTACAAAGGTAAAAACATCTTTGAGGTATTACAGATGACGATTGAAGATGCGCTGGATTTCTTTAATGCAGTACCGGTAGTTAAACGTAAACTTGCCACACTGGTATCCGTGGGGCTGACTTACATTTCGCTAGGACAAAGCGCCACCACCCTGTCCGGTGGTGAAGCACAACGGGTAAAACTGGCACGTGAATTATCAAAACGTGATACTGGCAAAACGCTCTATATTCTGGATGAGCCAACTACCGGGTTACATTTCTATGATGTTGAGCAACTATTGGGCGTGCTTCATCAATTACGCGATCACGGCAATACAGTAATTGTAATTGAGCATAATCTAGATGTGATTAAGACCGCGGACTGGGTGATAGACTTAGGCCCTGAAGGCGGGGCTGGTGGGGGCGAAATTATTGCCACCGGTACGCCGGAACAGATAGTCAAATGTAAGCAGTCTTATACCGGCAAATTCCTCAAGCCCTTGTTACAGAGAAAAGCGGCCAAGCGATAGCGCGCAGACATAAAAAAAGCCAGGCTATGCCTGGCTTGAGAAATTATCTTTGGGCGCGTTTATTCCGGTCGGTCAACCAGTTCTACCAACGCCATTGGCGCATTATCGCCAGCACGAAAACCGCATTTTAAAATACGCAAATAGCCACCTGGGCGTTCCTTATAGCGTGGACCCAACTCAGCAAATAATTTGCCTACTGCTGCTTTGTCACGTAAGCGTGCAAATACCAAACGTCTTTGCGAGACAGAATCAGTCTTAGCACGTGTAATTAAGGGTTCGATAACGCTGCGTAACTCTTTTGCTTTAGGCAGGGTCGTCTTGATGACTTCATGCTCAACTAAAGACACAGCCATATTGCGAAACATCGCATTGCGGTGTGAGTCTGTTCTGTTTAATTTTCTTCCTGAGTATCTATGGCGCATTTTATTTCCTGAAATCGTCGCTAGTCAGCAGCAGACTACTGTCTATAGGATTGTTTTACGTTCGTCTTGCATATGTGCTGGCGGCCAACTTTCGAGGCGCATGCCCAGCGAGAGCCCGTGCGAACCTAACACATCTTTAATCTCGGTAAGTGACTTTTTACCTAAATTAGGCGTCTTCAACAATTCAACTTCAGTGCGTTGTATTAAGTCACCAATGTAATAAATATTTTCAGCTTTGAGACAATTGGCTGAACGCACAGTTAATTCAAGATCATCCACTGGACGCATCAGGATTGGATCAATCTCTGCCTCTGCCATGACTTGCTCTTCCTGCTCATCACCCTGCAGATCAACAAACACCGTTAGTTGCTGTTGTAAAATACCCGCCGCTTTGCGCACTGTTTCTTCGGGATCAACCGTACCATCCGTCTCTAATTCAATGATCAGTTTATCCAGGTTGGTGCGCTGCTCAACACGTGCACGATCGACTGAATAAGACACCCGTCGAACTGGGCTATAACTGGCATCTAGCAGTAACGTACCGATCGCACGTTCTTCGGTATTGGCTTGTTGTGTGGCAGGGACATAACCCCGACCCATAGCTGCCTTGAGTGACATATTCATGGATGCGCCAGACGTTAAATGGGCAATCACATGCTCAGGATTAACAATCTCTATGTCCTGATCGCCTTGGATATCCGCAGCAGTAATCACACATGGACCTGCTTTGTTAATGGTCAGCGCCGCTTCTGCTTTATCATGTAATTTAATCGCGACGCCCTTAAGGTTAAGCAGAATATCAACCACATCCTCCTGCACACCTTCGATTGCCGTGTATTCATGCAATACACCCTCGATTTGAGCCTCTACAATCGAACAGCCCGGTATCGAAGACAATAAAATTCTTCGTAGGGCATTACCTAGAGTATGACCAAAGCCTCGCTCTAGTGGCTCTAAAATTATTTTTGCATTCCGTGGGCTAGTGATATTTACGTCTACTAACCGAGGTTTGAGTAACTCACCTGTACTTGCCACGATATCTGACCTCTTTGCGCTGTTATTACTTAGAATATAATTCGACTACCAGTGACTCATTGATATCAGCCGATAGATCCGTACGTTCTGGTGCGGACTTGAACTTACCTGTCATTTTCTTGGTGTCGACTTCGACCCAGTCCGGAAAACCGAACTGTTCCGCTGTATTCAGCGAATCTTGAATTCTTAGTTGCTTGCGTGCTTTTTCACGCACTGCAATCACATCATCCGATTTACATTGATATGAAGGTATATTAACAATACTTCCATTGACCTCAATAGACTTATGACTCACCAATTGGCGACACTCCGCGCGTGTCACTCCGAAACCCATCCGATAGACTACGTTATCTAGACGACACTCTAACAGTTCTAACAGGTTCTCACCGGTAGAGCCTTTGCGTTGTGACGCTTTTTTATAGTAGTTGCTGAATTGCTTCTCCAGCACGCCATACATGCGACGTAGCTTTTGCTTCTCTCTGAGCTGCAAACCATAATCTGAAGTTCTACCGCGCTTATCACCATGCTGACCAGGTACTTTGTCAGCTTTACATTTGGAGTCTAATGGACGAAGTCGGCTCTTTAAAAACAGATCCGTGCCTTCGCGACGGCTGAGTTTGCATTTTGGTCCTAAATATCTTGCCATGGTGAACTACACTCTTCTTTTTTTCGGTGGACGACAACCGTTATGTGGAATCGGTGTGATGTCTGAAATATTGGTTATCTTGAAGCCTAGTGCATTAAGCGAACGCACTGCAGATTCGCGTCCTGGGCCGGGGCCTTTGACAAGCACATCTAAATTCTTCATGCCGTACTCTAAAGCCACATTACCGCATCGTTCCGCGGCGACTTGCGCTGCGAATGGGGTACTTTTGCGTGAACCACGAAAACCTGATCCACCTGAAGTGGCCCAGCAAAGGGCATTCCCCTGTCGATCAGTAATGGTAATAATCGTATTATTGAACGAGGCATTGATGTGAGCGATGCCATCAGTGACCGTTCTTTTCTGCTTTTTACGCGTACGTGTTGAATTAGCTGCTGCCATAGTTATCTAACCTTAATTACTATCGTTTGATAGGACGACGAGGTCCCTTGCGTGTTCGTGCATTTGTTTTTGTCCGCTGTCCACGCAGTGGTAAGCCGCGACGATGGCGTATCCCTCTGTAAGTACCAAGATCCATTAAACGTTTAATGTTCATGGATACTTCACGACGCAGGTCACCTTCAATCTGGAACTTGCCGACTTCTGTACGTAACTTCTCTACTTCCTCTTCAGTCAGGTCTTTAATTTTTACCGTCGGTAAAATGCCTGCTGCGGCACAGATTTCTCGTGCACGAGTACGGCCAATACCGAAAATCGACGTCAAACCGATTTCCGTATGTTTCTGTACTGGTATGTTGATTCCAGCAATACGTGCCACTATATGCTCCTAATTATCAGTTTCTAGTGTGTTTAAAATTTGACCGCGA
>MDTB01123883.1_pt1 | contig 10214 bp, 10 predicted proteins | sample 811161 | NCBI WGS metagenome assembly MDTB01 (sample SAMN05326650, study PRJNA326480) | marine metagenome | isolation source: seawater | place: Mediterranean Sea | collected 2009
CTTATATATGAAAATAACTAAGTTTAAAGAGGACATAACTTCAGAGATAGCTAGCTCATTTAAAAATAGTATTGCAATTGACACAGAAGCAACGGGTCTTCAAATTCCAGAACGAGACAAATTAAGTTTAATTCAAATTTGTGATGAAAAAGGAAATGTTTACATAATTCAACCCAATAAAAATAATTACAAAGCGCCAAATTTAGTCTCGGTTTTAGAAAATGAAAAAGTTTTAAAGATTGGTCATTTTTTAAGATTTGATAAAAATGCTTTAGAATTTTTTCTAAAGTGTAAAATAAAAAATATTTTCGATACTAAAATTGCCTCAAAAATTGTTAGAACATACACTGACAGTCATGGTCTAAAAAATCTAGTTCAAGAATTTTGCAATAAATCTCTAGACAAGAGACAAGGTAGTAGTGACTGGAACAAAGATATAAATGAATTATCAGATAAGCAGTTAGACTATGCTGCGAATGATGTGATTTACTTACATAAAATTAAAAATGAATTAGAAAAAATGTTAATTCGGGAAAAAAGAATTGATGTTTTTAATAAGTGCCTAACTTTTCTAGATACCAGAGTAGCGCTCGATCAAAATGGATTTAAATTCGATATTTTTGAACATTAATGAATAATAAGAATTATATAAATTTAGCGAAAAAATCTGCAGATATTCAAATTAATGAATTAAAAAAAATTAAGAAAATTTTTAATAGTTCATTTGTAAAAGCAGTTGATCTCATTTTAAATTGTAAAGGAAAAGTTATTTTTGCTGGGGTTGGAAAATCAGGCTTAATTGCCAGAAAAATATCAGCAACATTTTCAAGTGTGGGGATACCAAGTTTTTTTTGTGACCCAGCTCAGGCTTTACACGGTGACATGGGTCAAATTGAGAAAAAAGATATATTAATAATTTTTTCTAATTCGGGAAATACTTCTGAACTAACTAACATGCTTAAATACGCTAATCGTTTTAGAATAAAGATTATAGGTGTCGCCTCGAAACACGACAGTATTTTACTAAAAGCAAGTGATATAAAATTACTTCTCCCAAAGGTTAGGGAGGCTGACCTTTTGGGGATGGTGCCAACATCAAGTACATCAATTTCTCTTTTACTTGGAGACTGTTTGGCAACTACAGTTATGTACCAAAAAAAGTTTTCAAAAGATAAATTTAAAACATTTCATCCTGGTGGAAATATTGGTAATTCATTACTTTTGTCAAAAGAAATCATGGTCAAAGGGGATAAAATGCCGACAATTGATTGCAAAAAAAAATTTAAAGATGCAATTAAAGTTATGAACCAGAAAAAACTTGGAATAATTGTAATTCTTAAAAATAAATACATAAATGGTATAATGACTGACGGTGATTTAAGAAGAGAGTTAAAAAATTATGATAACAAAAATAATTTAAAAAAATTTATGTATAATTACCCATTCGTTGTTAATGAAAATATGCCCGCTTCAAAAGCTCTTGCTATTATGAATGAAAAAAAAATAACAAGCTTACTTGTTGTTTCTGATAAAGAATTAAAAAAGAAAAATAAAAAACTCAAAGGGATCATTCATATTCATTTTCTTTTAAGAAATGGGATAAAATAATGGACAGAAAAAAAAGATTAAGAGCGATCCAATTAAGTTTATCCGTCTTAGGTTTAGCAATTGTCATTTTTACTTACGTAATTGATAAAAAAGAAAATCTTCCCCAAGAAAATATTTTAACGGAAAATATTGAAAAAACTATAAAAAAGCAAATCAAAGAAGATCAGTCAAAAAATGATATTTTTTTTAACATTCAGTACTCAGGTATTGATCTTGCTGGCAATAGATACATTCTTAAATCCAAAGAAGCTTATAACGATAAGAATAATCAAGAAATTGTAAATATGAAATCGATAAATGCCATATTTTATTTTAAAGATAAAACAACTCTTAAAGTTTGGTCTGAAAATGGTGAATATAATAATAAAACTTTAGATATGTTTTTTAAGGATAATGTTAAAGCAATTTATCAAGATAGTTCACTTTTTGCTCAAAAAGCTAGATATTCAAATGCAAAAGGTTTTCTGACTATATCAGAAAAAGTTAAAGTACTTGATGAAAGAGGTACATTATATGCAGACAAACTTTTATTTGATATAAAAAATCAAAAACTTAATATTTCTGCTTTAAATGATAAAAATATTAATACAAACATAAACTTAAAATGAAAAAAGGTTTCAGAATTTTAAAATTTAAAAAAGATAAACCTATTTTTGAGGTGAAAGATGTTAGTAAATCTTATGATGGAAGGCCTATTTTAAAAAAACTATCTATCAAAGTGTTTCCTGGTGAATGTGTGGGTATTTTAGGACCTAATGGATGCGGAAAAACAACTTTATTTTCAATGTGTATAGGAGAGAGAAAAATAGAGGGTGGTAAAATTTATCTAAACAACAAACCTATTGATCAGATGCCAATTCATTTAAGATCAAAAGCAGGATTAGGATATTTGCCCCAACAAAGAAGTGTTTTTAATATGAGTGTATATGAGAATTTATTAGGTATTGCTCAAATATCAATCAATAACAGTGATGATCAAAAAAATATTACTGAAAAACTTTTAGATGAATTTAATTTACAGCATTTAAGAACATTAAATGCTTCAGTATTATCAGGAGGAGAAATAAGAAGACTAATGATGGCTAGAGTAATGATCAATAAACCAAAAATAGTTTTGCTTGATGAGCCCTTAGCTGCTCTTGATCCAATAGTTATTCAGGATATACAAAAATATATATTAAAAATTCAGTCAAATGGAACTGCTATTCTTGTAACTGACCATAATGTAAAAAATTTATTTGATATTACCGATAGAAGTTATGTTTTAGGAGAAAATTCGATTATTGCTGAGGGTACTTCTCGAGAAATACTGAAATCTACAAAAGCTATAGAGCATTATTTTGGCAATCAATTTTCTGACTAATGTCTATAAAGAGTTTTAATTTAGTAATAAAAAATCGGACTCCATCGTTTCATAAAACAATAATAGTAGACCCTGATAAATCTATTTCAATAAGAAGTTTTTTGTTAGGTGCGATTTGTCAAAATATATCTATTGCTAAAAATGTATTAGAATCTGAGGATGTATTAACTGCAATAAACTCCTTAAAAAAGTTGGGTGTTAAAATTACTCGTTTTGGATCAGGAAATTATAAAATATTTGGAAAAGGTTTAGGCTCATTATTTATCAAAAAAAACTCTACGTTGAATTTCGGTAATTCCGGAACGTTAGCTAGATTATTAATTGGGATATTGTCTACTACACCTAATATAGAGGTCAAATTAACGGGCGATCATTCTTTAAAAAAAAGAAATATGAGAAAAATTGTAGACTTAATGTCTAACTTCGGAACATCTTTTAAACCTAAAAATAAATTTAATTTCCCTTTAAAATTAATTTCATCTGAGATACCGGTTGGGTTTAAATACAAAGCTGGCGTATCTGCGCAGCTAAAGAGTGCTGTGATTCTTGCGGGATTGAACTCATTTGGGGTCACAGAAGTTATAGATCAAATAGGAAGCCGAGATCATACTGAAAATATTCTTTTAAATAACAATAAAGTTATGAAGATTAAAAAGGAGAAAAAAAAGAAGAAGATTACTGTATACGGAAAAAACTTTCTAAACCCATTAAAAATTCAAGTCCCAGGAGACTCTTCCTCTGCAGCTTTTTTTACCGCGTTAACAGTTTTAAATAAAAAATCTTCGATTAAAATTAAAAACGTAGGTTTAAATCCAACAAGAATCGGTTTCTACAATATTATTAAAAATAGTGGAGCAAAAATTAAATTCAGTAATTTAAAAAAAATTAATAATGAAATTCGCGGAGATGTGATTGCAAGAAGTTCAAAACTAAAAAAGATTATAGCTGAAAAGAATTATTACGTAAATTCAACCGATGAATATCCTATTCTTTTCGTAATTGCTAGTTTGACTAAAGGTAAATCTATATTTAGAGGTATAAAAGATTTAGCAAATAAAGAAAGTAACAGAATTTTACAAATGCAAAATGTTCTTAAACAAATCGGAATAAAAAGTGAAGCAACTAGTGATCAAATTAAAATTTATGGAAAAGGTATGATAAATGCAAGAGATAAAAAAATTAATATTCCAAATTTAGGTGATCATCGTATATGTATGTCTGCATTTATCTTAGCTAGTTTAACAGGGGCCAAAACAAGTATAAAAAATTTTGAAACTGTTTACACATCTTGCCCATCTTTTTTAAAAATAATGAAAAAATTAGGTTTGAAATTTGAAATACATTAATAAATCAATACAAATATCATGTGATGGAGGGGCAGCAACAGGTAAATCAACAGGTGGAAAAATAATTTCAAAAAAATATAACTTAAAATTTTTGTCTTCGGGACTATTGTATAGATACGCAAGTTATTTAATTCTAAAACATAAGCCAAAAAATAAAATAAGTTTTTTAAAGAAAAAATTTAAAAATCTAAAGTATAATCAACTTGGAAAATATAATTTAAATTCATTAAGAATTTCAAAGCATAGTGCCCTTATCGCAAAAAAAAATAATATTAGAAAAATATTAAAAAAGTTTCAAATTGATTTCTCACAAAAAAATAAAAATTGCTGTATAGAAGGTAGAGATATCTCAACAAAAATTTTACCATATTCAGATGTTAAATTTTTTTTTAAGTGTAGCTTGAATATTGCAGCTTTAAGAAGATATAAAGAATTAAAAAAAAGAGACCCAAAAATAAATCTTAAAGATGTTAAAAAGGCCCTAAGAATAAGAAATATTTCTGATACAAAAAGGAAAAACTCTCCTTTACTTAAACACAGAGATTCGGTAGAAATCGACACCGGAAAACTAAGTAAAACAGCGATGATTGTAAAAATGTCTAAACAAATAAATAAAATAATAAAGAAAAAAAATGGCAGTAGAGCAAGAAATTAAAAAATCTAATACGTTACAAAAAGAATTCCAAAATCTTCTTGAGCAAGACTTCAAAGATAGAAAACTAAAAGAAAACGAGATAATTACCGCAACAATCACTGAAATGACAAAAAACTTTATTGTTGTTGATTGTAAAGCAAAAATGGAGGGTATGATACCTGTAGAAGAATTTAAGAATGATGATGAGTTATCAAAATTAAAGGTAGGATCAAAGATTGATGTGTATCTTGAAAGAATAGAAAGTTTTAAAGGAGAGATAATTATTTCTAGAGATAAAGCTAGAAAAATGAAAGCTTGGAAAAAAATGGAAAAGGTTTTTGAAACAAAAGAAGAAATTACTGGCTTCATTACAGGTAAGGTAAAAGGTGGGTTTATAACTAGCGTAGACGGACTTCCCTGTTTTATGCCTTTATCACAAATTGATGTGAGACCTTTAAAAAAAATCGATCATCTTCTTAATATACCAATCAAAGTAATAGCAACAAGAATAGATAAAAATAGAGGTAATGTCTGCGTATCTCGAAGAGCTGTTCTCGAGAAAAGTAAAAATGCAGAAATTACGGAGGCTTTGAAAAAAATTAGTGAGGGAGATGTAATTGATGATGCTATTGTAAAAGCCACAACAGATTGGGGAATATTTTTGGATATTTACGGAATTGACGCATTGTTACATGTATCAGATTTAAGTCATGGAAGAGTGAAAAAACCAGCTGATTTAGTTACAATAGGTCAAAAATTAAAAGTTAAAATCACCAAAATTGACGAAAAAACAAATAGAGTATCTGCTTCGGTTAAAGCTTTAACAGAAGATCCATATGATAAAATTGATAAAAACTATAAAGTTGGAGAAATATATGAGGGTACTGTAACTAAAATTATGGACTATGGATGTTTTGTAAAAATAGAGGATGGTATAGAGGGTTTAATACATAATTCAGAATTAGATTGGACAAACAGGAATATAAAACCATCGAATGTTTTATCTGTGTCTCAAAAAATTAAGTTTAAAATAGTAAATATTGAAAAAGAGTCAAAAAGAATATCTTTGTCTTATAAGGCTACATTGGAAAATCCTTGGAATAAAGTTAAAGATAAGATTGGTCAAGACTCAAAAATTAAAATAAAAAATATCACTGACAAAGCAATTTTTGGAGAAATAATAGACTCAAATCTTTCTGGGATGCTGCACTATAAAGAACTCTCATATGATGAAAATATTGAAGATTTAAAAAAATTTAAAAAAAATGATATTATAGATGTAAAAATTATTGAGGTAAAAGATGATAAAATAAGATTTTCAAAAAGAGCTCTACTCAAAGATCCTCTAGACTGGTTCAAAGATAATAATAAAAAAGTTGGAAATATTATTACAACTCGAATTCATGAAGTTTTAAAAACTGGAGTAAAGGTATCTGTGGACAAAGAAAAAAAATTAATTGTGAATATAAGAAAAACTGATTTGGCTAAAGACGTTGCAGATGCTAGGCCTGAAGTTTTTTCACCTGGAAATGCGTTAGATGCCAAGATAACTGAGTTAGATTTAAAAGCTAGAAAAGTCAAATTAAGTGTAAAAGCCGCGCTGATAGACGAAGAAAAATCACTGATTGCCAAATTCGGAGAGGGAGCTACAAAATCTGGTGCGACACTTAAAGGTATTTTTGAGAAAGCTATTGGTAAAAAGGGAAAAAAATTAAAATAATTGTCAAGACCTAAGTTAATTAAATATCTTAAAGAAAAAACTCCAGAGTTAAATCAATCTGAAATCGAGAAGGTGATAGAAATATTAGTAAAAAATATTGAGTCTGCATTAAAAGATAGAAAAAAAATAGAAATTAGAGGATTTGGTACATTTTTTGTTAAAAAAACTAGAGAAAACTTTTCTGCTAGAAATCCTAAAACTGGTGAATTAATCTATTCACCTAAAAAAAATAAGGTAAGATTTAGAGCTAGTAAAAAATTAAAAAGAAAGATTAATGAAAAAGCCAAAAATATTTATAGCTTGTGACACAAATAACATTAGAGAGGCTAAAAGAGTCATTTATTTGACTAAAACGAATAAGTTAGATGTAGGTTACAAATTTGGTTTAGAATTTTTATTTGCTAAGGGTGGTCGAGAATTTATTTCTAAAGTCAAAAATGAAACTATATTCGTTGATGCAAAAATTTCTGATATTTCCAATACAAGTTCTAGGGCTGTAAAATCTTTAAAAGACTTAAAAAATATAAACTATCTTACTGTGCATACAAATGCAGGAGAGGAAACTTTAAGATCAGTAGTTAAAATGGCAAAAAAAACTAATAAGAGATTGAAAATTTTAGCTGTAACAATTCTTACAAGTATTTCCAATTCTTCTTTAAAAAAGATCGGTCACACCAAATCAATAAAAGAATTAGTAAAAAAACAGGCTCTGCTTGCTAAAGAATGTGGCTGCCATGGAATTATTTGTGCAGGAACTGATTTAAAATTTGTTAAAAAAATATTTAAAGGTGAAATTATTACTCCAGGTATTCGCCTTAAAGGTGATGACGCTGGAGATCAAAAAAGAATTATGAGTCCTAAAGAGGCTTTTGAAAATGGAAGTACTGCTCTTGTTATGGGACGCTCTATTATTAAAGGTAATATCAAAAATAATATTTCAAAATTAATTGAAGAATTAAATTAATGAAAATCAAAATTTGTGGTTTGAATATAACCAGGGATGTTCAACTTTGTATTGATCTCAAAATTAATTTTTTAGGTTTCGTATTTTATAATAAATCTCCAAGAAATATAAATTTAAAAGAGATTAAAAAACTCTCAAAATTTAATAAAAGAAATTCATCTTTTGTGGCTGTTACAGTAAACCCAACTGATGATTTTATAAAAGATAATTTATTAGGTAACTTTGAATATATTCAACTCCATGGGTCGGAAACAAAAAATAGAGTTACAGAAATCAAAAATATGGGGTTTAAAATCATTAAAGCCATAAAAGTTAAAGATGAAGAAGATATTAAAAAATATAAAGATTTTAATAATGCTGATATAATATTATTTGATACTCCGAGTATGGAAAAGTCCTCAGAATTTCCGAGAAATCTAATTTCTAAACTACCATTAACTAAAAAGTATGCATTAGCCGGTTCTATTTCTGAAAATAATGTAGAAAATATAAGTAAATTAGGAGTTAACTTTTTTGATTTATCATCTAGTTTAGAGAATGAATTAGGTTACAAAGATCATCGTAAAATTAAAAATTTTATAAATAAAATTAATGGGCTTAAAAATTAAAAAAAATACACCTCTCATTGACCAACATGATAAAAATTTTATGTATGGTGGGAAGTTTGGGGGCAATTTTATACCCGAAACTTTAAAAAAACCTGTTGATGATCTTACAAATTTATTTGCAAAGCTAAGAAAAGATAAAAATTTTCTAAAAGAAAGAGATTACTTCTTTTCAACATTTGTAGGCACTCCCACGCCTTTTATTAAACTAGAAAATCTATCAGATCACTTAAAAGGTGCTCAAATTTATGCAAAAGTAGTTTCTGAAGCTAATGGTGGCGCTCATAAAATTTATAACGCTACTGTTCATTGTTTAATTGCAAAAAAATCTGGAAAGAAATATGTCATTGGTGATACAGGGGCAGGCTATGCAGGAAAAATGCTTTCGATGGCAGCTAAGAAATTTGGTCTAAAATGTAAAATTTTCATGGGAATAAAAGATATTAAAAGACAAAGACCAAACGTAGAAGCTATGAGAAAAAATGGTGCTGAAATAGTTCCTGTGACTACCGGAAGTCAAACACTTGTAGATGCTGTGAGCGAATGTATGAGATACTGGGTGTCAAATTGTGACACTACACATATGTGTGTTGGTTCAACAGTAGGCCCTAACATATTTATAAAAATCTGCGCTTGGAGCACAGCTCAAATTTCAAGAGAATTAATCAAACAAGTGCGAGATGAATTTGGAAAAATACCCAACAAAATAAAATTAATTAATTGTGTTGGTGGCGGTAGTTCAGCAGCTGGGTTTTGGAATGAATTTATGGATACTCATGCACAATTTATTGGAGTGGAGGCTGGGGGTCCAAAAAATAGTAAACTTCATGCAGCACCACTAACTAATGGATCCAATATTGGTATTCTTCATGGGGCTGCACAATACGTTATTCAAGACAAAGAAGGTCAGATAGGTTCTACTGAGTCAATATCTGCAGGTCTTGATTACCCAGGAATTTCTCCTCTTCATTGTTTTCTTAAGGACACAAAAAGAGCTAGATACACTTCTGCAAGTGATGAAGAGGCTCTTAAAGCATATCAGTTGGTCTCAAAACTTGAAAATATTTCTCCTTCACTTGAACCCTCTCATGCTTTTGCAGAAGCAATTAAATTAGCTCCAAGATTAAAATCATCCGAGGTTATTATTGTAAATTCCTGTGGCGATAGTCTTAAGGACAAAGATATTATAAAACAAAGATTGGGATCTTATATAAGATGAAATCAAAAATTTCTTCAGTTTTCGATAAATGTAAGAAAGCAAAAAGACCTGCACTAATAACTTATACTGTTGCTGGAGATAATACAAAAAAAAATTCTCTTAATATATTGAATAAAATTTCTAAACATGCAGATATTTTGGAACTTGGTTTTCCACATAACACTCCCATAGCAGATGGAGGTCAAATACAAGGTAGCTCACATAGAGCTCTTAAAAATGGAATTAAACTAAAAGATGTTTTTCACATTGTTAAAAAATTTAAAAGAAGAAACCCTAATAAACCTATTATTCTTATGGGTTATTTTAATTTAATTTACCAAAACGGTGAAAATAACTTTTTAAAAAGCTGCAAGTCATCAGATGTAGATGGCTTAATTATTGTTGATCTTCCATATCCTGAAAATAAAAAATTTGCAAAAAAATGCAAAAAAAATTCAATAAATTTCATACAACTTCTATCTCCAACTACATCAAAGGATAGGATGAAAAAAATTATAAAAGACTCACATGATATGATTTATTATATATCAATGTTATCAACGACAGGTGGGAAGCTTAAAGTTTCACCTAAAAAAATTCTAAAGAATTATAAAAAGATCAAAAGTATTAATCCAAAAAAAAACCTTGTAATTGGTTTTGGAATCACAGATAAGACTATATCTTCTTTAAAATCAGCTAATGGATTGGTTGTAGGGAGTATGTTGTGCAAAACAATAACGAATTCACTCAAAATGAGACAAAATCCTGTCACAAAG
>MDTB01155775.1_pt1 | contig 10214 bp, 12 predicted proteins | sample 811161 | NCBI WGS metagenome assembly MDTB01 (sample SAMN05326650, study PRJNA326480) | marine metagenome | isolation source: seawater | place: Mediterranean Sea | collected 2009
GTCCGCGAGGCCGGCGGGCTGGTGGGCCAGATCGACGGGCGCGATAACACACTCTATGGAGAGTCTATTCTCGCAGCTAACCAGCGTCTGTACGACCCACTACGCAAAATGCTGATGGAAGCGGTGCAAAACGAGGGGCTTAAGCTCTCTGATTGACCCTTTATTTCAATAAGTTGGTTGCTTAACGCCACTCCTAAGCAGTTGTCGTCGAAGACGCTCTCGTTTATGTTGGGAGTTCCTTCGCCTGTGAGTCAGGCTTGGATACGCTTACATTAATCGGGTTGAAAATGATGGCTTCTAGATTTATGCGACACCTTGCGGCCGTCTCACCGCGCGGCATGGCTATCGTAGTATTCGCTTCCCTGACCGCCGCATTTGCCTTAGCGACGACAGCGCAGGCGCAGCGGAATGCGGGATCTGTCTCGGTTGATCTCAGTGCTCTCGACCAACTTGGCACAGCGCAGAACGGGCCACAGCTGCCACGCACCGGTCTGCGCACACCGCTGATGTCGAACACTGGCAGAATGGGCAACACACAGCATCGCGTTAGGCGATTTGCACCGGCTATACCGGTAACCTCGCGCGCCAGTGCTGCCCGCCAGTTCAGCGGGTACAAGCTAAAACCGCCATCGCAGATGAAACTCTCCACCGCTGCGCGCCCCGCCCCGGCAAAGCCGATTAGGGCCCAAACGTCGCGCAAACCAATCGTGCTGCGCGCTACACCACCAACCCTTCCGAAAATCGCGGCGAAGTCTCAGGGCGTACCCCCAACAATTACGGCAGCACGACATACACCCAAAACGCCAACTCATACCACCGTTCCGACAACGCCTCCCGGCTCGCGCGGCAACCTTGCCATCGGACAACAGTTCCGGCTGATGTTCGGCGACGGCGCGGCCGCTGTTAAGAATGCTGCCGGCACCCAGCTCGACAAAATTGCAAACACGCTCAAGACTAATGAGACACTCCGCCTCCAGCTATTGGCCTATTCCGGAGGCGGCGCGCAAACACCGAGCCAGGCCAGGCGGATGTCTCTGTCTCGGGCACTGGCCGTCCGCTCGCGCCTGATCAAGCAAGGCATACGCAGCAGTCGGATCGATGTACGCGCGCTTGGCAATAAATCCGAAGGCGGCCCGCCAGACCGGGTCGATGTGATCGTTACAAAAAGATGACCCGCGCTCAGAACGCGCACGTCCAGATTTCCCGCTGAACCACATTTGACGGAGCAGAGCCGAAGATGACACACCCGCGGCGTTACCTGATCCGAATGCTCGTCTTTCTCAGCGCCGTGATTGTTCTCGTCACCGTTCTTGTCGGCGGGATCGAAGACGCATTCATGGCAAACGGCGCGCTAAACGGATTAATCGTCGGCATTCTGGTGCTTGGGGTCGGTTATATCTTCCGCACCGTCTTTGTTCTGACCAGAGATTTTGCTTGGCTGGAGAGCTTTCGCGCGGGCCAGCTAGCCCTGTCTACGGCCCCTGAGCCACGTATGCTGGCGCCGATGGCAGTCATGCTCAGTGACCGTACCGCGCCGTTCAGCCTGTCGGCAATGTCGATGCGCTCATTACTGGACGGCATCTCATCCCGACTTGATGAATCACGAGACATCTCGCGCTACCTGATCGGATTGCTGATCTTCCTTGGTCTTCTGGGAACATTTTGGGGGCTGTTGCAAACCATCGGATCTGTCAGCAATGTCATTGCCACGCTAAATGTCGGGTCGGGCGAGATGGGTACCGTCTTCGACGATCTTAAGAAGGGGCTTCAAGCACCGCTATCAGGCATGGGAACAGCGTTTTCTTCATCACTTTTCGGCCTCGCAGGTTCGCTGGTGCTAGGATTCCTTGAACTCCAGGCAGGCCAAGCGCAGAATCGGTTTTACAACGATTTGGAAGACTGGCTGTCCGGTCAGACGCGGCTTGGCTCAGGCACGTCCATCGGCGAGGGTGGCCAATCGGTCTCAGCATACGTGCAGGCCTTGCTCGAACAAACTGCCGACGGGCTGGAAAACCTCCAACGCACGCTGCAGCGCGGAGAGGAATCGCGGATCTTGGCAAATAGCGGGATCACCGATCTTGCCGATCGGCTCGGGACACTTACCGATCAAATGAAGACCGAACAGAATCTGATGATCAAACTGGCGGAAAGCCAGATGGACTTGAAACCGATTATGTCGCGGTTGGAAGAAAGCCTGAACCGCCCTGCCCTCGGCAGCGGTGCGGCAAGTGATGAAGTCTCGGCCTATATTCGCAATATCGATAGCCACCTTGCCCGGCTACTTGAAGAAACAGCAATGGGCCGCGCCGAAATGATCGACGAGCTGCGTAGCGAGATACGCGTTCTGTCGCGCACCCTCGCGGCGATCGCCGAAAAAGCGGGCCGTTAGGCCCGCGGCGGGAGAAATAGTAAATGCCTGGCGTGACTCGGCGACAGCGACCCACGCTCGATATTTGGCCGGGCTTTGTCGATGCGCTTTCAGCTCTGCTGATCATCATTATTTTCTTGCTGATGGTTTTTACGCTAGCTCAGTTTTTCCTGAGCGAAATGCTGTCCGGGCGAAACCAGGCACTCGAGCGGCTGAACCGGCAGGTCTCGGAACTTGGCGAGATGCTCTCGCTTGAGCGCGGCGCCAATGCCCAGCTTCGTAATGAGGTTTTGAAGCTCTCGGCAGACCTGTCGGCATCGACCGCAACCCGCGAACGCCTATCGAGTCAGTTATCGGAACTGCTGCCCCAGAAAGATGCGCTCGAATCCATGCTCGCGGTTAGCACCCGCGAGCGGGACAATCTCCAGGGCAAACTCGTTTCCGTTCTCGCAGCGGCCAACAAGACTGCAGCCGAGCTTAAAGAAGCGCGCAAGTCCGTGACCGCTGACAAGGCGAAAATCCAAGCCCAGCTTGGCGAAATTGCCCAACTAAACCGCGATGTGACAGCGCTTCGCGAACTGCGGTCCAATCTGGAAAAACGGGTCGCCAGTCTTGGCGCCATTCTGAAAGCCCGCGACACATCGCTAACATCGCTGCGCGACCGGTCCATGGAGCTAGAAGCTAAACTCGCGAACGAACAGGAACGCACGGCGCTCGCGCAGAAGGATATTGACAAGAAAGCCCTCACCATCAGGGAGCTTAGCGAACAGGCGCAGCGCGTGGGTGACGACTTGAACGCGGAACAACAGTCAAGTGCCGCGGCAAAAAAACAGGCCGAGGTACTAAACCGACAATTGCTGGCGCTTCGGCGCCAGCTTGCCCGGCTCAACGCCGCGCTAGTAGCATCGGAGGCCAAAGCGGCGGAGCAAAGTATCCAGGTCACTAGCCTAGGCAAGCGGCTCAATCAGGCGCTTGTCAACAAGGTCGCAGAACTTGGGCGCTACCGGTCGGAATTTTTCGGCCGGCTACGCGAAGCGCTTGGCAACCGACAGGGTATTCGCATTGTTGGTGACCGTTTCGTGTTTCAGTCTGAAGTGCTGTTCCCGTCCGCCTCTTCTGACCTAAACTCAGGGGGGAGGGAGAAAATCGCAAAGCTCGCTCAGACGCTTAGCGATATCTCGCGGCGCATCCCGGATAAACTGAACTGGGTCCTGCGAGTCGACGGTCATACCGACAATCTGCCGATACGGACTGCCAAGTTCCCATCCAATTGGGAGTTATCGGCCGCCAGGGCAATCGCCGTTGTCAAACAGCTCGGGGCGTTTGGGGTTCCAGCGAAACGTCTTGTCGCTGCCGGATTCGGCCAGTTTCAACCTCTGGATCCGCGCAATGACGAGGTTGCCTATCGCCGAAACCGGCGGATCGAATTCAAGCTGACACAGCGCTGATTGCGAAAAATCCGATAACACAAATCAGGCCGCTTGTTTCTGTTGCATTACCTCCGCGCATTCCCTATAACCCGCTCTCTTTCGCAGGAGAATTGCGTTGCAAAAAGATATTCATCCCGATTATCACGAAATTAGTGTGGTGATGACCGATGGCACGACATATAAGACGCGCTCCACTTGGGGCGCGCCGGGCGACACTATGAAACTTGATATTGATTCCAAATCTCACCCGGCATGGACTGGCGGTTCGCAGCGCCTCGTCGATACCGGTGGTCAGGTCGCTAAGTTCAACAAGCGATTTGAGGGAATCGGACTCAGCAGCTAAGGCCATCGACCTTTATTTAGCCGCGAAAATGCACAAAGAACGCCATTGGCGTCTTTTTTCGTCTTCATGACTTATAACAGTATGCCTGATACTGGAGCCCGTATCGTGCAGCCGGAGGATGTCAGGACTTGAATATCGATTGAACGCCTGCTCGATGGGCCTCTTTTCTCTCAATCTCGGCGCGAACCCTCTCTATTTCCTCGTGCAAGTCCGCGATATATTCATGCAGTTCACCAATCGAGATCGGATCCAAGTCTCGTTTGGGCTTAGGCATATTTTTCGGCAGATCATCGTTGTCCTCCACCCGCCGCCTCCTTTGGCAATTCTGTGCTGACTGGGCTTGCCAGTGTGCCGCCGAGACGATAGACCTGCAACCATAGTTTCTAACATTTAGAGAGCAAAGTTGTCCGTGACTTACGTGATACCTCAAACCATGACCGTAATAGAGATCACCGAGTTCGGCGGCCCCGAGGTGTTGAAGCCGGCAACCCGTCCCACACCTATGCCAGGAGAAGGCGAATTGCTGATAAAAACTGGGGCTGTTGGGGTCAACTTCCCGGACACCATGCAGCGCCAGGGCAACTATCCACCGCCGCCCGGCACCACCGATATTCCTGGTCTCGAACTCGCCGGCACGATTGTCGGTATCGGTGATGGCGTGAGCGGTTTTACGAAGGGCGACGAAGTCTGTGGACTGGTCTCGGGCGGCGCCTATGCCACCCACTGCATCTTGCCTGCGGCGACGGCGCTGCCGCTGCCCAAAGGCTATGATATGTTGAATGCGGCAGCAATTCCCGAGAATTTTTTTACTGTTTGGACCAATCAGTTTGACGGAGTCCAGCTGACGGCAGGCGACACTATTCTGATCCATGGCGGGTCGGGCGGGATCGGCACAGCCGCTATCCAGGTCGCTAAGGCTTTCGGCGCGACAGTCTTCACGACGGCCCGAAATATCGAGAAATGCAAAGCATGCGAGGAGCTCGGTGCGACTCGCGCTATCAACTACACCGAGGAAGATTTCGTCGAGGTGGTTAAGGAAGCGACCGGCGGCACCGGATGTTCAGTTGTAATGGACATGGTCGGCGGGGATTACTTCAACCGGAATCTAGAGGTTCTGGCACCCGACGGACGGATGGTGCAGGTCGCAGTGCAGAAAGGCGCTAAGGTCGAACTGTTTATTCCGACCATAATGGCCAAGCGGATTCACTATACCGGATCGACGCTGCGCCCGAGAACGACCAAACAAAAAGAAGTGGTTGCAAAAGCTGTGCACGAGAATCTCTGGCCGTTATTCGAAAAAGGCGATATCAAACCCCTGATATATAAAACCTTCCCGCTGAAGGATGCTGACAAGGCGCATGCCTTGATGGCATCCAGCAGCCATATCGGGAAAATCATGCTGACAGTCGACGACGCAGCCTAAACCCTGCGCCGTGCGGCGGTCGCGATCTCGACACACCGTAGCAAGAGAGCACAACCTGATGGCCCGTGAAGCAATCGAAAGCCCCAAACCGCTGATGCCAAAAGCCACCGCCGTGTGGCTGATCGAGAATACCGGATTAACGTTCCGCCAGATCGGAGCTTTCGCCGGACTCCACGACCTAGAAGTCCAGAGCATCGCCGACGACGAGGTCGCGGTAGGCATGGTAGGTTACGACCCGGTCGTCAACGGTCAGTTGACCAAGGAAGAAATTGAACGCTGCGAAGCAGACCCGGCGGAACGCCTCAAGATGGCATCGACCACCGTGCCACGCCCCGCAACTCGGACCAAGGGCCCCCGCTATACGCCGGTTGCCCGGCGCGGCGACAAACCCGATGCAATAGCCTGGCTAGTGAAGCATTTCCCGAACCTTAAAGATGCGCAGATTTCGCGGCTTATCGGCACGACTAAGCCGACGATCATGGCGATCCGCGACCGGTCGCATTGGAATATGGCAACGATTACCGCACGCGATCCGGTAGGTCTCGGCCTTTGCAATCGTCAAGATCTAGACAAAGAGGTCCAACGTGTAGGATATGCATCTACGTCGGAAGCGCCGGTTGTCGAAGAGGCGCCGAAAGCATCGACCCCAGCAATGCCGGAGTTCAAGCTATAAGCTGCACGCTGAGCGAACGACACAGAAAAGCCCGCCCCAGCAATCCGGGGCGGGCTTTTCTATGGCTGCATTACCATTCAAGTACCCAACAGACATTACATTCCGTGTTTAACTAAAATTTTGTGTTTTTTATGTCCATAAGGGTAGTCGGATTAGGCTGAAGTTTGCGTTTTTTATCCTTCACCTCAATGTCAAATACTGAATGTTTGACCCTCAGAATCTCAGTCCGCTCGCCTTCGCCCATCGGGCATGCCCGCCGCGAGTGAAAACAGAAACCGAAAACACTAGATCACGACCCGGCGCATTGAGAATCGGCATTTTGGAATGAGCGCTACAGCCAATCATAGTTTTTTACACGCATCCCGGATTACATCGCCAGCCTGCCCGCTGAATACAACGCCCAGCATATGCGCGACGTTTGCGCGGTCCATATCTGAGGCCGTCCCACCAAAACTAGCAAAATATTCAGCGATATTAGCCACAGCATCCAGGAGGCGGGCATCTTCGGCACGCGAATCGTCCGAACACTTTTTGATCGCGGCGACCAGCATCAATTGTTCAGTGTGCTCGCAATCAATCTCGGTCTTCTGAATTCGCTGACGGAGCGATTCTGAGAGGTCGGCCGGCGCCGACGCAATGCCGCTTTTCATCCGGACCCGCACCGCCCGCAATTCCCGCACGACCTCGTTATGCCACTCCTGCACCGCGCCCGTGACTATTTTCATTTCTACCGCACTCAGCCCGCCACGCCCTGATGCACCGAGCCACATGCAGAACAATAGCACGTTCACATCCAGCTCATGAGCATCCTGTAATTTGAGGCAAACCGCGCCAACACCTTCTGACATATAAACCTCTAAGGAAAAGTCCCAGAAAGGGTGGTCGGGGAATTCAGCCAAAATATCACTCCTTTTCAGTAAACTCTTATGAGGCCCGGACTAGAATGATGCAAAGGATATACCGTCGCAGCAGCGGCGGGATCGCCGATATAGGCACCCAGCCCAACATTTGCGTGCACCACCGCGCCGTGCTGGTCGACCCCGCGACTTTAAGCGATTTCGTCCGCCAGTACGACATGATGGCATTCACGGCCCGACCAGTCGACGAACCAGTCGACCCGGCCCTCGGTGACCAGATCAATGACGCTCTCAAAGCCTATTGGGTTTTCGGTTTCGTCGGCTTTTTCATCAATGTCCTTCGGGATATAGACAATTCTTCGCACTACTTGAACAGCCAGACAGTGAACGATCGCCAGACTGCCGTCACCGCGAATTTGGATCAGTACATCCCGGCCAATCGCGTGGAAGTCTAACTTCGATCCGATCGACTGTCAGCGCCTCTTATGCAACTGGTGTTTTTGTTAGCCTGTAAGTATCATGATGCATTCCGAATACGCAGAAAGTTGCAAACTTGGTTTGCTCGGTTTGCTACCTCGAGAACAGCGGAATTCAGCCTCGTGCGGTACCAACCGTTTTCCAGAACGCCCATTTTCTCTGCTACAACCACGAACAAGCCCGATAAAATAGGTTCGAAAGCGTACTCAAAATTAACAGTACCTAGCCGTTTTTGCTATTCTTCGCATGCTGGGAGAAAAGATGAGACCGAATTCATGAGCGAACAGGAAGCCCTTCGCCAAAAGCTGGCGGAACTGGAGCTTGAGCATCGCGATCTGGATGACGTTATCGCGCGCTTAACCGAGCGGGCGCCATACGATCAGTTACAGCTTCAGCGACTGAAAAAGCGCAAACTGACACTGAAGGACCAAGTCTCTAAGGTGGAGGCAAAGTTACTGCCTGATATCATTGCCTGAAGTAAGCTGGCAGGTTCTTTTCGATGATCGGTGTTATAGGCCTCCTGATAGGAATGGCCGTCGGCAGCGGCTGACAGCCATTGCGGAATATTGATGCGAATAATATGGGCACCCGGTAGTGTAGTATGCTGGTTTGATACCAACCACATCGTGAATATTGGATTAAGAGTGGCGGATTTCTGCACTTTGCGTGGGCTGATCACGCGCCTATAATAGTGGCCCAAGTGCATGAATGATTTACCGAGCCGCCATCCTGAAATTTTCGGGTTGGCGGTCCGGTGTTTGCGGGGAAAGAGTATGGTAACGCGCAAAACAGCGCCGACCTCCAAACGGGGTAAACCAGCGGTGAAACCGCCGCTGGTAGGGATCATTATGGGCTCGAAATCGGATTGGCCGACGATGAAGAGCGCCGCAGATATACTCAAAGCGCTCGGGGTGTCGTTCGAAACCAGAATTGTCTCGGCCCACCGCACGCCCGACCGGCTGACCGGTTACGCCAAGTCGGCAAAGGGTCGTGGTCTGAACGTCGTTATCGCTGGTGCGGGCGGTGCCGCCCACCTGCCCGGCATGGTCGCCTCGATGACAGCGCTGCCTGTGCTGGGAGTTCCCGTCGAAAGCAAGGTTCTGAGCGGGCTAGACAGCCTGCTCTCCATCGTCCAAATGCCGGGTGGTATCCCGGTAGGCACACTTGCTATAGGTACATCGGGTGCAAAGAACGCAGGACTTATGGCAGCAGCAATCGTCGCGCTGCACGATGCTAAAGTGTCAAAGGCGCTGGATGCCTGGCGCGCCAAGCAAACCGCCGACGTGCCGGAAACGCCGACGGGACGCTAATGTGACAACCGAGACGACACAAAATACGGGTTCGCCGCTGCCGCCAGGATCGACCATCGGGATTCTGGGCGGCGGACAACTAGGACAAATGGCAGCACTTTCCGCAGCCGCGCTCGGCTATCGGTGTCATGTCTACAGCCCTGATGCAAACGCGCCGGCCAAGGAAATAGCTGCGGCCCAGACCACGGCACCCTATGAAGATGAAGAAGCCGCCCGCGCATTTGCCGATGCCGTCGATGTCGTTACCTTCGAATTCGAGAACGTGCCGGATGAAACACTGGCCATCATCGCCAAAGGTGCACCGGTACGTCCTGGTGTTCACGCCCTACATGTTTCACAGAACCGGGCCCTCGAGAAAGCTTTTCTGAACGACAATGGCATCGGTACCGCCCCCTGGGCGGCCATTGTAACGGCTGATAACCTCGAACCGGCTGCCACGATTGGGTTCCCCGCAATTCTTAAAACCGCGTGTTTCGGCTACGACGGAAAGGGCCAGGTGCGAGTCGACGCTATGGATGATCTCGCCGCCGCATGGGTCGAAATCGGCGAAGTTCCGGCGGTCCTTGAAGGGTTCATTGATTTCGAACGCGAGATTTCCGTTATCGTCGCGCGCGCTGCTGGTGGCGACACCAGAAGCTACGTGCCGGTGGACAACGTTCACCGCGAGCACATCCTGTTCACTACCACAGCACCATCAACGATAGACAACGAAACTGCCGAGGCGGCGCGGGCAATCTCCCACCGGATTGCCGCCGAGCTGGACCTAGTGGGACTACTAGCGGTGGAGATGTTTGTCACGCGCGGCGGCGACGTTCTGGTGAACGAAATCGCCCCGCGACCTCATAACTCCGGCCATTGGACCATGGATGCCTGCGCCGTCAGCCAGTTCGAACAGTTTATACGCGCAGTAGTAGGGCTGCCTCTCGGCGACCCCGCGCGTCATTCCGATGCAGTAATGACCAATCTGATTGGAGACGAAGCCAACCAATGGCAGACATTTCTAAATGAAGACGGCGCCTGTCTTCATCTATACGGCAAGGCGGAGAGCCGGCCCGGCCGCAAGATGGGTCACGTCAACCGGCTGTCGCCCATGGTGCGGACCGAACCGTAACGCTTCTGCGCGACGTCGCGCAGAATGCGCAGCGGATTGGGCATCTTCGTTTTTACAGCCTCGCTCCGTCGCCGAGCTGAATGAATACGCATTACTTCAGCGATACGGCGGTCAAGAAATTCTGATGTCTTGACGCCACCGTCGCTGTCATCGTCCAGCCAAAACAGGGTGGTGGAGCCAACTACACCGGCTAGCAAACCGCGCTTAGTGTAGAATGAAAAA
>MDTB01167302.1_pt1 | contig 10214 bp, 8 predicted proteins | sample 811161 | NCBI WGS metagenome assembly MDTB01 (sample SAMN05326650, study PRJNA326480) | marine metagenome | isolation source: seawater | place: Mediterranean Sea | collected 2009
CCACCGCTGAAGTCACGAAAGTAACGGAAATCGCTGAAGTCACCCCGGAGAAGGCCCCTGCAGAGCGAACTCCTGAGCCTCGAAATGCCCAACCAAAAAAGTGGTATTGGCCCTTCTAATTTGATAAAATCACAAACCTCGACTTTTTATTCACCATGATCACTGAAACGACCCAAGCCAACACGCTCACTCCTGCACCTATTCAGGAGTTAGACCCCGAAATCCACAGCGCAATTCAGGCCGAACGCGCCCGCCAGGAATCGCATATCGAGCTGATTGCCTCGGAGAATTTCACCTACCCATCCGTCATTGAAGCGCAGGGCAGCGTATTAACCAACAAATACGCCGAAGGCTATCCCGGCAAACGTTACTACGGTGGCTGCGATCATGTCGACGTAGTGGAGACGATTGCCATCGAACGGGCCAAGGAACTTTTCGGTGCGGACCACGCCAACGTGCAGCCCCATGCCGGCAGTCAGGCCAATGCCGCGGTCTATCTATCGGTTCTGGAGCCCGGCGACAAGATTCTCACAATGAACCTCTCCGATGGTGGCCACCTGACCCACGGACACCCGATGAACTTCAGCGGCAAGCACTTTGAAGTGGTCCACTACGGAGTAGGTGTGGAAGACGGCCTAATCGACTACGACGGCATTGCCAAAACCGCCCGCGCCGAAAAACCAAAAATGATCACTGTCGGGGCATCCGCCTATTCCCGGGTCATTGACTTTGCCCGCATGGGAGAGATTGCCCGCGAAATCGGTGCTTACCTGATGGCGGATATTGCGCACATCGCCGGTCTTGTAGCCGCCGGCGTACATCCATCTCCCGTTCCTCATGCCGACTTCGTCACCACCACTACGCACAAGACTCTTCGAGGTCCTCGTGGTGGACTGATCCTCTGCAAAGAAGAACACAAAAAGAAGATCGACTCGGCCGTCTTCCCCGGCACTCAGGGCGGCCCCCTGATGCATGTCATTGCCGCTAAGGCCATCTGCTTTAAGTTGGCGATGAGCGACGATTTTAAAGCCTACCAGCGACAAGTTGCAGCCAATGCAAAAGCGCTGGCTGCTGCTCTCAACGCGCGGGGCCATCATATTATCAGTGGAGGTACCGATAATCACCTGATGATGATCGACCTGCGCAAAAACAATGCGGATCTGACCGGAAAGATCGCCCAGCACGCACTCGACCTAGCCAATATAACGGCTAACAAAAACACCGTACCCGGTGAGACGCGCAGCCCCTTCCAGACCAGTGGCATCCGCCTCGGCACACCTGCTGTGACCAGTCGTGGTATGGACGAAGCGGATATGGAGCGCATCGCTGAAGCGATTGATATCGTGCTCAATGCACCGGATGACGAAGCAGCCATTGCCCGCGCCAAGGATATTGCCTTGGAATTATGCAAAGCCAATCCGCTGCCCTACCCGGCTTGAGCAAAGCTATAGCGGATCTCCGATAAGTCTCCCCACAGTAGTCTCCCCACAGTGCGGCGACGCTCTCAGCGCTTCAAACTTTCCAAGAGGAGGCGCTCATCGCAAGGACTCTATGCCGAGTAGCTGTTGTCGCCGATTAACAACTCGTCTTTTTTCAAGACGCGGCGGTTACCCTCGGCTAAGCGAATAACGCGCGGTGACCAGTCGGCCGCTTCCTGCGCAGTCATTTGAGCGAAGGACATAATTACCAGAAGATCACCAATCTCGCCCTTGTGCGCAGCCGCACCATTCAGACAAATTGCATGCGAGCCCTGCGGTGCCTCAATGGCATAGGTCTCAAAGCGCTCCCCGTTGGCGATATTGCCAACAAGTATCTTCTCAAAGGGCAATAAGCCAACCTGCTCCATTAACCCGCTATCAATCGCAAGACTACCCTCATAGTGGAGGGCGCAATCAGTGACCTCAGCGCGCAGGATTTTGGATTTAAGAAGCGATAAGTGCATCATAATAAAACTTAAAACTAAGCGACGAAAGTCAAACTCCAAGCGACTTGTGCCTCAGTTAGGCAACCTGAAAGAGGTTTCAAACCGGCTCACCCTTCGTCGATCAGCTTACGCAGGACTTGATCCAGCATGGCGGGGTTGGCCTTTCCTTTGGTGGCCTTCATCACCGGCCCCTTCAAAGCATTGAGGGCCTTGGCATTGCCTTCCTTGTATTGAGCGACTGCCTTTGCGTTGCCCGCAATAGCCGCTTGGCAGAGAGCCTCGATCTCGCCGCTGTCATTGCTTTGCTTCAGGCCCTTTTCTTCGATAATCACTTCCGGCATGTTACCGGTGCGAAACATTTCGCTAAAGACCTCTTTCCCAATCTGCTTAGAGATGACTCCCTCGTCGATCACCCGGACCAGAGAAGCGATGTGTGCCGGAGTCAGTGGACACTGACTGATAGAAAGCGCACTCTGACCATGCTCGGACGCTTCAGCAAGTTCGCGGAGCAAGTCGTTGGCAATGTAGTTGGCAATCGCTTTAGGCGCGGAATGCTCCAGCAGGGCCGCCTCAAAAAACTCACAGAGTTCCCGCTCGGGGCAGAGTACGGAAGTTAAGGTATAGGGCAGTTCGAAGTCCTTCTGGTAGCGACGCTGGCGGTCGAGTGGCCGTTCAGGCAGTTCAGCGCCCAACTCAGTCACCCGCTCACGGGGAAAGAGCACAGGCATCAGATCGGGATCCGGGAAGTAACGATAATCATGGGCCTCTTCCTTGCTCCGAAGCGAGAAGCTCTCGCTTTTGGCCGCATCCCAGCGACGCGTCTCCTGAAGGATCGAACCACCGTCTTCCAAAATCTCTGTCTGCCGGCGAATCTCGTACTCAATGGCGGCACGAACATTGGAAATCGAGTTCAGGTTCTTCATCTCCGTACGGGTGCCCAGAGTGTCTGTACCCTTAGGACGCAAGGAGACGTTGGCGTCGCAGCGCATTTGCCCCTTCTCCATGTCACAGTCCGAGATACCGGCGTAAACAATGAGTTGGCGCAGCGCATTGAGGAAGGATACTGCCTCGGTAGAACTGTAGAGATCCGGCTCCGTCACAATCTCAGCCAGCGGTACACCGGCGCGGTTAAAATCAATGACAGTTTCAAAAGACTCATGGGTCAGCTTACCGGGATCTTCCTCCAAGTGAATTCGATTGAGCGTCACCCAGCGGTGCTCGCCCTCGACATTCCGCGAAGGACCGGGCAACTCGATCTCCACCTTTCCACCTATACAGAGCGGTTGCTCGTTCTGTGTCAGTTGGTAATTCTTCGGAGAGTCCGGGTAAAAGTAATTTTTGCGATCCCACTTACAGACTTCCGCGATCTCACATTGCAACATGAGGCCCAGTTGGGCGCACTTCTCAATCGCCGTATGATTGAGAACCGGCAGCGTACCCGGTAGACCCAGAACAACCGCATCAGTCAATGTATTGGGCGCCGCACCATAGGCGTAGGGCGCAGCCGTAAACATCTTCGTGCGTGTCTTAATCTGCACGTGAATCTCCAGTCCGATGACAGGTTCGTAGTCCATAGTATGAAATGAGAGTGGCTTAAAATTTAACCGCAGAGTTCGCTGAGAGCGCGGAGAGGAGAAAAAGAGGTTTAATCAGCGTGGTTATTAACGACGCGGCGTATGCCATCCTTTAGAAGAGGCACATTAAAGTTGATTAGATAACCCAGACTACAGCCAGAAAGCTTAAGATAGGTGAGAAGTTGAGCGAGGTGAATTTCGTTGAGCTGATCGACGACTTTGAGTTCGAGGATGATTTGGTCTTCGATAATGACATCTATCCGATAGGCCTCATCAATCTCCAGACCTTTGTAATGGATAGGCAGCTTCTTCTGTCGGACAGCCTTGATACCCTGCAAATTCAATTCATGAGTAAGGCAGGCCTCGTAAGTACTTTCCAAGAGTCCTCGTCCAAGTTCTCGATGCATCTCAATTGCAGCACCAATAATCTTGTCACTTAGTTCATTCATCTCTCTGCGTCCTCAGCGAACTCTGCGGTTAATAAATACGTCGTTAAAGTGTAGGTGTCGCTTTGTAATATTCGTGGTCCTGCTCGAAAGCCTGTGCGACGGCAAACATATCTGCTTCGCCAAAGGCCGGCCCAATGACCTGCAGACCGATGGGCAGACCACTTTCAGTAAATCCGGCAGGCACGGAGATCGCGGGCAAACCGGCGAGGTTCACCGAAATGGTATAGACATCGCTCAAGTACATCGCGAGGGGATCATCGGATCGCTCACCGCGTCTGAAGGCAGGTGTTGGTGAGGTTGGTGTGAGGATGGCATCGACCTTTTCAAAGGCATCCTCGAAGTCGCGGCGGATCAAAGTACGTACTTTTTGAGCACGTAAGTAATAGGCGTCGTAATAACCGGAACTGAGGACGTAGGTTCCGAGAATGATGCGGCGCTTAACCTCGTCACCAAAGCCCTCGCCCCGCGTCTTGGTAAAGAGCGAGAGCGCATCGTTAGCCTCCGGGCTACGGTGTCCGTAGCGTACGCCATCAAACCGGGCAAGGTTGGAAGAGGCCTCGGCAGTCGCGACAATATAATAGACCGGCACGGAGAGATCGGAATGCGGCAGGGAAATTTCAATAATCTCGCTTCCCTGTGCTTTATACCAATCAATTGCTTTCTCAATCTGCGCTTTCACTTCCGGGTCGATCCCCTCTCCGAAGAATTCCTTGGGGACACCCAGTTTCCAAGGGCCTTTCTTTTCGCGGAGGGCAGTCGCATAGTCGGTCTCACCCTGCGGCGCAATCGAAGTGGAATCGAGCGGGTCTTTGCCCAGCATGGCCTGAAGGAGAAGCGCGGCATCTTCAACCGTACGGGAAAACGGGCCGACCTGATCAAGCGAAGAGGCAAAAGCAACCAAACCGTAACGAGAGACCAGACCGTAGGTCGGCTTCATCCCGACGACACCACACAGCGCGGCGGGTTGGCGAATCGAGCCGCCCGTATCGGTACCGATGGTGGCAATCGCCTGACCGGCAGCCAGAGCCGCGGCGCTCCCTCCGGAAGACCCTCCGGGAATCGTCTCCAGATCCCATGGATTGGCCGTTGTTTGATAGGCTGAATTTTCCGTGGAGGAACCCATGGCAAACTCATCCATATTTAACCGACCGTAAATAATCGCACCCGCTTCGCGAAGTTTGGCAATGCAGGTCGCATCAAAAGGAGAGACGTAATTCTCAAGCATCTTGGAGGCACAGCGCAAAGGCTGCCCGGCGACTGCCAGAGTGTCCTTAATCCCGATGGGAATGCCATCCAGCGGCCCAAGGGACTGGCCGGCAGTGCGGCGCTCATCTGCGGCCCGTGCCTGAGCCAGAGCGTCCTCTGCATCGGACGAGAGAAAGGCCTTTACTTTATCCTCAACCGCGGCTGTGCGGTTGATCACGGCCTGTGTGATCATGACAGATGTGGTATCGCCCGCTTCAAGAGCAGCGGTGAGTTCGGCGATAGTTTTGAAATGGAGATCAGACATGGAAATCTAGAAAGTTGTATTTGGCCCACGAATGACACGAATCAACACAAGGCACTGTTAGTGGATTAGTGAATATTCGTTTAATTCGTGGGCTCCTTTTCAAGTCAAACTATTCAACAACCTTTGGCACAACGACTTGATTGTCGCGGCTTTCCGGAGACATCTCCGTCAGTACTTCCGGGCCATAAGTCGGGCCGGGTTCATCGTCTGTTCGCCATACGTTGTCGATCTGGTGGGCATGGGCCATTGGTTCGACACCTTCGACATCTACCGCATTGAGCTTCTCAAAATAGCCGAGGATATCGTTCAGTTGGGTGCCGAGCTTGGCTTTTTCTTCTCCAGAAAGATCGATCCGTGCGAGATTCGCTACGTAGTCGATATCGATATGTGGTTTTTCGGTCATGATAATTCCTCTCCTTCACCGCGAATCCAAGCGGTTTTCCTTACAATTAGTCGCACAAATTCCAAACGTTTTTCTCCGTTTTCATCCGTGTCTGACTATTTCCGTATCTGATAATCGGTCTTTTCAATAATGAGTTTCTGTATCGCTTCAAATGCAGCGTTTACCTCTTTGTCCTTTAGGGTGCGATCGGCAGCACGAAAGGTCATGCTCAGAGCGAGGCTTTTCTTCCCTTCCGGTAGACCCTCGCCTTCGTACAAGTCGAAGACACGAACCCCTTCACAGTCAAAACCCTGAGCCGATTTCTTAGCGAATCTGGCAACATTACTCTGCACCTGCCCGGACAAGACAGATTGATCGACAATCAAAGCCAAGTCCTTGGATGAAGCGGGCTGGTTGCTGATACCGGTATGACGACCGTGCTTACTTTTGCGCTCAAAGAACTTTGGCGTCATTAAAAGAGAGCCGGCGAGTACCGGCGTGGCAATATCCCAGCGCTCCTTCAGGGTGGCTATGTTGAGAAGCCCGCAGGTGGCTTCAAAGCCCATCCGTTCGAAGTCGCCGGCATAGGCGGACTGCCCGCCCTGCCAGAGGCGGCAATCCTCAATCGGGTGAAAGTCAAGTTTTGCGGAGGATTGCCCGGCCAGTTCCAGAAGGTTCTGACTCAAAGAACGTGCCGTATAGAAATCCGGCTGCTCGCGCTCTTTCCAGGAACGTTCGACTGAATCTGCCACTAGGACGAAGCCGACGGAAACCAGTTCCATCATACGTCCGTTGACCGCACGGAAGACACGGCCCCGCTCAAAAAAACGTGTGGCTCCGGTGGCCCGGGCGGCATTGAGCTGAAGTACGTCGAGCAAGCCGGGAACCAGTGAAGGCCGCAGGTGGCTCTGGTCACTTTGCAATGGGTTGTCGAGGGCCAGTAATTTATCGCTTTCCTCCCCAAAGAAAAATTGAATCTCATCAGGATCACGCAGCGAATAAAGGTAGGCCTCATTAAAGTTCTGACCGCTCAAATAAGCGGCCATGGATTCATTCACGGTGTAGATACGGTGGTCGTCTAGGGAGATGCCGCGCGCCACCACATCAGACTGAGGAATCTTATCGGTCCCGTAGACACGGATGAACTCTTCAATCAGGTCTACTTCGCGCTGCAAGTCTCCACGAAACGAGGGTATGCTCACTTCCCAGCATTTTGAGCCATCGGGTTCATCATGGATAGAAACGCTGAGTTCGAGCGATTCCAGAACCGCCTGTATCTCTGCATCGGCAACCTCAAATCCGATAAAGCGGCGCACCTGATCCGGCCGCAGCGAGATCGCCGTTTGGATCGGTGGCTCAGTACCGACTTCGATACGATCGCCTTGCACTGTGCCGCCGGCAACTTGAAGGATTAGATCCACTGCTCGAAGCGCTGCATAGGTTAAGCCCTTCGGATCGACTCCACGCTCAAAACGATAAGAGCTATCAGAAGAAAGGTTTAGCTTACGCGCCGTCGAGCGAATGGAACGGGCGTCAAAATAGGCGGCTTCCAAGATAATGTCCGTCGTAGAAAGATCCACTTCTGCATCCACTGAACCCATGACACCGGCAATCACCAAGGGGCGCTCGGCATCGGCTATGACCGCCATCGAATCGCTCAAGGTACGCTCGACCCCGTCCAATGTGGTTATCTTCTCTGCTTCGTTTGCCGATCGTACGATCAGTTTGCCACCCTCAATCTTCGCTGCATCAAAGGCATGCAGTGGTTGGCAAGTCTCGTGGAGAATGTAGTTGGTGATATCAACGATGTTATTGATCGGTCGTTGTCCGGTAGCCTCAAGAGCCTCGCGCAACCACTTCGGGCTGGGGCCAACCTGTACACCCTCGATACAGATAGCCGTGTAGTGCGGGCACGCTTCCTCAGCGACAACCTCGACTCCGGAGAGGAGGGGTTTTCCATTGGCCGGATTTTCCGTAGCTGACGTAACCTCGGGATACTTCACGGGAATCCCAAAGCGGGCAGATAACTCGCGAGCAACGCCAAGGTGGCAAAGTACATCGACGCGGTTGGGCGTAATCTCTAGGTCAAAGACGGTATCCCCATCACTGTAGAGATCATTCAGAGCCGTACCGAGCGGAACATCGCGTTCGAGAATCAATATGCCGTCATGATCTTGACCAATCTGCAGCTCTTTAGACGAGCACATCATACCCTCGGAAGGCTCCCCACGCAGCTTGGACTTCTTAATCGTAAAGTCGCCGGGTAAAACCGCACCGGGTAATGCGACCATGACATGATCGCCTTCACTAAAATTCTTTGCCCCGCAGACGATGCTATGGACTTCGCCTTCCACTCCCGTACTAACCTTGCAGCAACGCAAACGATCCGCATTCGGGTGCTGTCCGAACTCGAGCACCTTGCCGACCACTACGTTTTCCAATTGAGGCGGCCCGAGCGCATCCGAAGTCTCGATATCGAAGCCGAGCAGTGGCAATACCTCGGTCAACACTTCCGGAGAATGTTCGACCGGATCGAGATCAATGTAGTTCTTCAACCAATTGTAGGAAATCTTCATTTCAGGAAATTGCTTTGAGCATTCAGTAAAAGTGGATTCAGCGGGGAGGTTTGCAAAGGACGCATAGAAAATCGGCTAAGCGAACTGCCGCAGGAAGCGGACATCGTTCTGGTAGTAATAACGGATATCATCCACGCCCTGCAGGATCATGGCGATGCGTTCGATACCCATACCAAAGGCGTAACCAGTGTACACCTGTGGGTCGATGCCAACAGATTTGAAAACTTCCGGATCGACCATCCCGCAGCCCATAATCTCCAGCCAACGATTACTCAACTTTCCCAGATTGGGTGAATAAAAATCCATTTCAAAACTAGGCTCGGTAAAAGGAAAGAAACTTGGACGCAGGCGCGTCCGAGCACTTGGTCCAAAAATTGATTTCACGAAATAGTCGAGTGTGGCCTTCAAATCCAACAGGGTGACATCCTTGTCCACATAGAGACCCTCCACCTGATGAAAGTTGGCACTGTGCGTAGCATCAGGCGTATCGCGACGAAAGCAGCGGCCAGGCGCAATAATGCGGATGGGTGGAGACTCCTTTAACATAGTGCGAATCTGGACAGTCGATGTATGTGTACGCAGCAAATATTTCTCCTGCTCATGGCGCGCAACGTTGGCCACATCGAGATCACTGGGCAGGTAGTAAGAGTCCTGCATATCACGCGCCGGATGATCCGCCGGTATGTTGAGCGCATCAAAGCAATAGTGCTCCGTCTCTACCTCCGTTGCTTCCGCCACAGAAAAACCGATCCGACGAAAGAGCGATACGATTTCCTCGCGCACTTGAGCGATCGGGTGAAGGATTCCACGATCCGGATCTGGTAGCGGCAAAGTCGGATCAATGGCCGGGCCCAAACGTTCCGCCAGTTCCGCCGCCTCCAGACGCTCGATAACCGCATCAAAGAGGGATGAGATCTGACCTTTGACCTCATTGATCAATCGACCCAGCGCGGGCTTTTTTTCCTTCGGCACACGACCCATCTCCTTCATAGTTTGGGTGAGCGCACCATTCGGCCCGGAGATCGTAGCCTTGAAGGCCTCGAAATCCGCTCGAGTGACCAGTGCCGGCGCCTTTTCGCGCACTTCTGTTAGAATTTCCTGTAATTTTTCCTGCATGGAGCAACGGGTTAAAAAGTTGTAGGCTTTCAACCTGCGGGATTTTGTCGAGCCGTTTTCGGATCCCCTGCGAATCCTTTCCAAGAAACTAAGGTACCCGCTGCAAGCTCGCTATCATCTCCCGGAGCCGATCAATCTTGAAGGGCTTACTCAGATACGCATTCATCCCGGCCTCCTTACAGCGCTCTTCATCCCCGGCAAATGCATTTGCCGTCAGTGCCACGACCGGCACTTCTTTATGTCGGTCGCCGGCCTCCCCTTCCCGAATCAACTCGCAGGCTTGCAGCCCATCCAGGATCGGCATCTGCAAGTCCATAAAAACCAGATCACAAGCATTACCTTGTAAATAATTGATCAACTCACTGCCGTTGCTCAAGAAAACCGCGTCCGGATAGCCGATCTGTTGAAACATGATTTTAAGCAGGCGCTGATTGGCCAGATTATCTTCCGCCACGGCAATTGAGCAGACATCCGGTACATCACTTTGGGGCAGCCCCTCGGTTTCGGGTTGCGGGGTATCTATCGCAGATACCGGGCTGACCTCATTCAATACCTCCATCTGCACATATGCGTAGAAACGTGAACCCTCCCCGGGCGTACTGCTGACATGGACACGACCGCCCATCGCCTCCGCCAAACTCTTACAAATAGCTAATCCGAGTCCGGTGCCCCCATATTGACGA
>MDTB01168864.1_pt1 | contig 10214 bp, 11 predicted proteins | sample 811161 | NCBI WGS metagenome assembly MDTB01 (sample SAMN05326650, study PRJNA326480) | marine metagenome | isolation source: seawater | place: Mediterranean Sea | collected 2009
CCCATTATCAATGGAATTGCAGGAAACATTAAAGCTGTAACTGTATAATCTATATTCATACGAATCAGTTTGATTATCAATCTTGCCTTTGTTATTTACAAGTAAAATTTATGAACCAATTAAACCTTTTTATAGAGCTCACAAGACTTAAAAGGCCAATAGGTTATATGCTTTTATTTTGGCCATGTGCATGGGGATTAACTTTAAATTTTGACTTTTCAGATAATATAAGGATTTATTTTTTTTATCTTTCTTTATTTTTTGCAGGCGCAATACTCATGAGATCAGCTGGGTGTATAATAAATGATATAGTCGATAGAAAATTTGATAGAAGGGTTTTTAGAACAAAAAATAGGCCAATTGCTTCTGGAAAAGTTTCAATAAAACAAGGCTTAACATATACAATTATTTTGTGTTTTTTTGCTTTATGCGTTTTGTTAAATTTTAATAATTTTACTATTTTTTTAGCATTAGCATCGATGCCTCTTGCGTTTACTTACCCATACATGAAACGCTTAACTTATTGGCCGCAACTTTTTTTAGGAGTTACTTTTAACTACGGTTTAATTTTAGGATGGACGTCAACTACTAGTGAAGTAAATATTGAACCAATTATCTTTTATTTAGGAGCCATATTTTGGACACTTGGTTATGACACTATATACGGATTTCAAGATTTAAAAGATGATGAGATAATAGGTTTAAAATCAACTTCAATAAAATTTAAAAAAAATCCATATATATTCTTAATTTTATGTTATTTATTTTTTTTTACTTCCTTAATACTGGTAGGATACTTAATGCAACTCAATAAATATTATTTTATTTCCTTAATTTTTATATTCTTACAAATGTTTTATTTTCAGCTTAAAAAACTAAACATTAAAATAGCATTTAATTGTCTAAATATATTTAAATCAAATAATTTTTTAGGGTTAATGATATTTGTTGGAATAATAGTTGGCAAGATTTAATTATGAGCAGTATTGAAATTTTAAAACGTTTATATAAAAACTATACAAAAAAATATATTCGAAATATTTTAATTTCAGTATTTTTTACTGTTCTATTAGCTGCTAGCACCTCATCAGTTGCATATTTGCTTGATCCAGCGATTAAACAACTTTTTATAGAACAAAAACAAAAATACATTTATATAATTCCTGGATTAATAATTTTAGCATTTGCAACTAAAGGTCTCTCTTTATATTTGGCTAAAGTAATTATGATATATGTTGCAGAAGAAGTAAGAAAAGATATTCAAACAGATATGTTTGCTTCTCTTATTAGAGCAGATACTGAAATAGTAGATAAAAAGCACTCAGGTAAATTTATCACAAATCTTACAAACGATGTAAATATGATTGTGAATTTAGTAAGTACTGCAATTTTAAATTTATTTAAAGATAGTCTTACACTAATTGGTCTTTTATCAGTAATGTTCTATCAAAATTGGAGGTTATCGTTATTTGCAATTATCATGATTCCACTCGCTTCTACAGCTGCAAGGACCTTAGGAAAAAGAATTGGAAAAGTAACAACTCAACAAATGACTAAGGCGGGTGTTTTTACAAGCTACTTAATTGAGATTTTTAAAAATCACAAACTAATAAAAATTTTTCAAAAAGAAGGGTATGAAAAAAAACGAGCGAATGAACTTATTAATAGTTTAAAAGAAACCTCAAGAAAAATAAATGTTGTCCATGTAAGAGCTTCTCCAATCATGGAATTTCTCACTGGAATAATGATTGCTTGTTTGATCTTTATTTCTGCTAAGCTGGTTACTAAAAACGAACTTGAGGTAAGCAATTTTTTTTCATTTTTAGCTGCAATGATGTTAGCATACCAACCAGTTAGATCATTAGCTACACTTAATATAGTCATTCAGCAAGGATTAGCAGGTGCGAGAAGAGTATTGCCTGTGATTGATGATGTTCAAAAAGTGAAAGATAAACCAAATTCTAAAGATTTAAAAGTTGATAAAGGAAATATTAAATTTGATAACGTAAAGTTTAATTATATTAAAGGAGAACAACAAATTTTAAATTCTATTAACCTAAATATTCCTGGGGAAAAGATGACTGCTTTAGTGGGACATAGTGGAGCAGGAAAATCAACTATTTTGAATTTGATACCAAGATTTTATAACGCAGATGATGGTGATATTTATATTGATAACCAATCAATTTATTCATCAACAATTTTTTCTTTAAGGAAAAATATTTCTCTTGTAAGTCAAGATACAACTTTATTTGATGATACAATTAAAAATAATATTGCATATGCTAATCTTGATGCCTCACAAAAAGAAATTGAAGATGCTGCAAAATTTTCATTTGCTCACGAATTTATTGAGGAATTACCACAAAAATATGAAACTTTAATAGGAGAAAATGGTGTTAGACTTTCTGGTGGTGAAAAACAAAGGCTTTCTATTGCACGCGCTATACTAAAAAAAAGTCCAATCATTTTACTTGATGAAGCAACTTCATCTTTGGATGCTGAAACAGAAAATAAAATTCAAAAGGCGATTAGTTTTTTAACTCAAGGAAAAACTACAATTGTTATTGCCCATAGACTTTCTACAATATTAAACTCTGATAAAATTTACGTTATTGATAAAGGTAAAACAATTGGGGAAGGTAAACACGAAGAGTTGTTAGTCAGCTCAAATATCTATAAAAATTTTTACGAAAAACAAATTAAAAGATCTAAATGATAATTTTTTATCGTTTATTAATTAATCTAATATTAATAATATCGCCATTAATTATAATTTTTAGATTGTTTAAAAAAAAAGAAGATCCACTAAGATATAAAGAAAAAATCGGTTTTTTTACAAAACAAAAAAAGAAAGGAAAGCTTATTTGGTTTCATGGAGCAAGTGTTGGTGAATTACAAAGTATTATTCCTATCATTGAAAAACTAAATAAAGATAAGAAAGTTAAACAAATATTAGTAACTTCTAATACATTAAGCTCATCAAAAATTGTTAATCAATACAATTTTAAAAAAGTAATTCATCAGTTTTTCCCAGTAGACTCGAATTTTCTCTCTAATAAATTTTTAAATTATTGGCAACCATCAGTAACATTTTTTATTGACTCAGAAATTTGGCCTAATACGATTTTGAATTTATACAAAAAAAATATTCCTTTAGTTCTTTTAAATGCAAGAATCACTAAAAAGACATTTAATAGATGGAAATCAATTAATTTTTTTTCTAAAAATATTTTTGAAAAGTTTAATTTATGCTTACCATCAAATTACGAAACTAAAAAATATTTAAAGATATTAGGTGCAAAAAATATTAAATTAATTGGAAATATAAAATATTCTCAATCAGAAATTAATATTAAAAAAATAAATAAAAAATTAGAGAATTTTATTTCTAAAAAAAAAATTTGGTGTGCATCAAGTACTCACTCAACTGAAGAAGTTTTTTGTGGGTTAATTCACAAATCTCTTAAAAAAAAATATAAAAATTTGGTAACGATAATAATACCAAGACATATAAACAGGGTACCAGAAATTAAAACAGAATTAGCTAAATTAAATTTAAAAGTTCACACTCATGAACCATTAAAGAAAATATCTAATGATATAGATATTTATTTAGTTAATTCATATGGCCAGACAAAATCTTTCTACAGTAAGTGTAAAAATATTTTCTTAGGTGGGTCAATTATAAATCATGGTGGACAAAATCCTTTAGAGGCCACAAGATATGGTTGTAATATTTTACATGGGCCTCACATTTCAAACTTTAAAGAGATCTATAAATACTTAAAAAAAATGAATATTTCCTATGAAATGAAAAATAAAAAAATGATGATAAATAGATTAGATAGATTTTTTAATTCTAAAAAAAATTATAAAAAAATTCAAGCTAATCTAAGAAATACAGGACAAAAAATATTAAATTCTACATATAAAGAAATTAAGATTATAATCCAATAGATGAAGTTCATAAAACCTAAGTTTTGGGATTTAGATAAACCAAATTTTATATCTAAACTATTAATGATTTTCACTACACCTATAATAATTAATAATTTTTTATTGAACCTAAAATTAAATAAAAAAGACAATAGAATTAAAACTATTTGTATTGGAAATATTTATTTAGGTGGAACTGGAAAAACGCCATCATCAATTAAATTATTCAAAATATTAAAAAAATTAAGATATAATGTTGCAGTAGGAAAAAAATTTTACAAATCTCAATTTGATGAAATGTTTCTTTTAGAAAGTGAAACCCATTTGATAACAGACACTAATCGTAGAAATATAATTGAAAAAGCCGTGAAATCAAAAAATGATTTATTAATTTTTGACGATGGACTTCAAGATAAAAATCTAAATTACGATATCAAAATTGTATGTTTTAATTCAGATAACTTAGTAGGTAATGGACAGCTAATACCTGCTGGACCCTTAAGAGAAAAACTTAATTCACTTAAAAAATATGATGCAGTGTTTTTAAAGAATAATTCTAATAATTTTGAGAATATAAATAAAATACTGAAAAGACAAAATCCTAACATCAAAGTTTTTAATACGTCATATAAAGCAATCAATATAGATCTATTTAATTTAAAAAAAAAGTACTTATTATTTTCTGGGATAGGAAACCCAAATAGTTTTAAAAAAATTTTGTTAGAAAATAATATCAATGTTATAGAAGAAATGATTTTTCCAGATCACTTTGAATACAAAAAAGAACACATTAAAATGATCAAATTGAAAGCCGAGAAACTTAAAGCTGAAATTATTACAACTGAAAAAGATTATGTTAAAATTGCAAAGGATGACCAAATTAATATAAATTTTTTAAAAATAGATTTAGAAATTGAAAATGAGGAAAGTCTCATTAATTTTATAGTCACAAAACTCAATGATTAAAATTAAATATTTTTTACAATTTATTACTTTAATTTCTTTGTTTTTTATATTTAAAATATTGGGAATAAGAATATCCTCTTTCTTAGCTGGAAAACTTTTAAAGTTAATTGGTCCTTTTTTTAGATCCAAAAAAGTTTGTTTATCAAATCTTTCAATTGCTTTTCCTAATTTAGAGCTATCTAAAAAAGAGGAAATACTTAACGAAATGTGGATTAACTATGGAAAAATATTAGCAGAATATATGTTCATAAATAATTTTAGAAATTCTAAAATTTCCAACAATATAATTATTGAAAATCAAGAGGAGCTTAATAAAATAAAAAATTTGTCTGAGCCAGTAATTTTCATTTCTGGTCATTTTAATAATTTTGAACTTATGGCAATGCATTTAGAAAAGTCAGGAATTGATTTGGCTGCTATTTATAGACCTTTAAATAATATTTTTCTTAACCCTATAATGGAAATGATTAGAAAAAAATATATATGTAAAAATCAAATAAAAAAAGGAATAGCTGGTACTAAAGAACTACTAAAGTTTTTTAAAAAAGGTTCATCTATTGCATTGATGATTGATCAAAGAGTTTCAGAGGGAATTAAGTGTGACTTTTTCAATAAGCAAGCTTTCACAACCACTATACCTGCTCAATTTGCCCAAAAATATAATGCCAAAATTGTTCCAATATACATTGAAAGACTTAAAAATAACGCCTTTAAAATCAAAATTTACAAAAGTTTACAATTTTCAAAAGAAGACTCTTTAGAAGATATCACTCTAGAATTAAATCAAATTTTAGAAAATATGATCATCAAAAATCCTGGGCAGTGGATTTGGACACATGGTAGGTGGAAGTGATTTAATTGCCCTTTTCTCTTTTAATCGAGGCTTCAACGTGAGAAAAATATGGTTCTTGTAATTCTACATTCCAGTAATTTAAATTTTCAATTCCAATTTTCTTTCCTGAAATAGCACAAATCACATGGTCACCCTTATCAATTATTTGAAAATTATTTGGTAAATATTTTATTTTTGCTAATTTTTTATACATTTTTAGTTTATATATTATTAATTATATGAAAGTTGGAATAATTGGAAGTGGTGGTAGAGAGCATTCTTTATGTTATTTTATAAAAAAATCTAAAAAGGTTGATAAAATTTATTGTTTTCCAGGAAATGCAGGGACTAGTAAAATTGCTGAGAATATTGACGTTGATTTGAATAATTTTGAAGATTTAAAAAACATAGTAATTGAAAAAAAAATTGACTATTTAATTGTTGGTCCTGAAAAACCTTTAGTGGATGGCATAGTCGATTTTTTCGAAAAAAATAAAATAAAAATTTTTGGACCTAGCAAAATTGCAGCAGAGTTAGAAGGATCAAAAATATTTACAAAAAAATTATGTCAAAAATATAAAATTCCAACTGCAAGTTTTGGGGTATTTAATAAATCTGAAGATGCATTGAAATTTGTAGCAAGTTCAAATTTTCCATTAGTAGTTAAAGCTGATGGTTTAGCGGCTGGAAAGGGAGTTTACATTTGTGAAAGTGAGGAAATGGCTCATAAAGCTATAATAGAGATATTTGAGGGAAAATTTGGAGAAGCTAAAGAAATCTTAATTGAAGAATTTTTAGATGGTGAGGAAATGAGTTACTTTATAATTTCAGATGGTTATTCTTATAAAAGATTTCAAACTGCGCAAGATCATAAAAGAGTATTTGAGGGTGATAAAGGTAAAAATACTGGAGGGATGGGAGCTTATAGTCCATCAAAATTAATTAATAAGGAGCTAGATAAAAAAATAATATCAAAAATTATTGAGCCCACTCTAAATGGTTTAAAGGATTTGAAAACAAATTATAAAGGTTTTTTGTATGCCGGTTTAATGATTAAAAATAATGAACCTTATTTAATTGAATATAATGTTCGTATGGGAGACCCAGAATGCCAAACTATTCTTCCAAAGTTAAAAAATGATATTATGGAAGTATTAGAAAGCTCAATTAATGGTAAGTTAGATGCTATCAACTTATCTTGGCACGAAACCAGGAGTTTATGCATTGTATTATGTTCAAAAGGCTATCCAGATAAATTTGAAAATGAGGTAGAAATAAAAAATTTAGATAATTTAGAGGTTAAAGATAAGGATAAAGAATTCATATTTCACGCAGGAACAAAAAAAATAAAGAACAAAACATTTTCTAATGGAGGTCGAGTTTTAAACTTTGTCAAACAATCAGAAAGTTACAAAAAGAGTCGTGAAGATATCATTTTATCAATTAACAACCTAAAATGGAAAAATGGTTTCTATAGAAAAGATATAGGTTATAAAGTTATTGATAAATGAGAATTATATCGGGTTATTTAAAAGGAAAAAAAATTTTTCTTCCAAAAGATAAAAAAACTCGTCCTTTAAAAGATATTGTTAAGGAATCTGTATTTAATATACTCATACACTCTAACAAAATAAACTTTCAAATTAGAAATGCAGAAATTTTAGATTTATTTTCTGGTTCTGGATCTTTTGGTCTAGAGTGTATTTCAAGGGGTGCGAAAAATGTTTATTTTAATGAAAACTATTCAGATGCAATAGAAATATTAAAAAAAAATATTAAAATTTTAAATTGTGAAAATAAATCAACTTTAATTAAAATAGACTGCTTTAAAATTGAAAATATTGTAAAAAAGTTTAATAAAAAATTTGATCTCATATTCATTGATCCTCCATTTAAAGAAAAGAAAATAAACACTTTATTAGAGATGCTTTTAAGCCTCAGATTGTTGAAAACTAATGGAGTAATGATTGTTCATAGAAATAAGAAAATTGATGAAATAATAACTAATAAATTAAATATAATCGAGGCCAGAGAGTATGGAATTTCTAAGATTATATTTGGTGATTAGTAATTTTTTAATATTTTATTAGTCTCTTTTTTTATCAATTCAACTTCTGGCTGATTAAAAGGATTAATATTTAATACCTTTCCCAATATAATCGTCTCTAAAATAAAAAAGGTAAAAATTTCTCCTAACGTTTCCTCAGTTCTTTTTTTTATAACAAAACTCCTAAAAGGAATATTTCTACTTCTAAAAACAGATTGTGTTGCATAAAATTGAGCATTAAGAATATCTCCGGTTCTTTTATTTCTTAAATAACTATGGGACTTTAATAGTTCATTTTTTTTGATTTTATTTGTTTTTTTATCCTCAACAATAAAAAATGTAAAAAAATTATTTTTATTACCATCTAAATATAACTGCATTAAACTGTGATTATCTTTTGGAATTAAAGAAATTATAGGAAGTATACCTTTACTTCTTTTCCCTAAACTTTCAGCAACTAATTGTTGATACCAACTAAAAAGGTCCTGCGAATTTTCATCATAGTTTAAGATTACAGAATTAGTCCTTTTTTTTTTGTATAAATTTAAAATCCCACTCACATTCAAAATTAATTTATTAACGAATATTTTATCATTTATTAAATAATTTAATCTTTTAAATTTTTTTGGGTCGAGCCCCATTAGACTAGCAGGCAACATTCCAGTTTCTGATAAAACTGAATATCTGCCTCCAATATAATTACTGTGTTCAAAAATTTCACTTTTCATTTTTTCTGCAATACTTCTTAAATAACTATTTTTTTTCTCAGTTATAAATATGGATTGTTTAATTTTATCAAGGGAGTGTAGGTTTGAAATTGTTTCCAGAGTATTACCAGATTTTGAGACAAAAATATTCAATTTTTTGACCTTATTGTTAGCAATCTTCTTTAAACTTAAATTATTTAAAAAAAAAAAATTTTTTTTTATCTTAAATTTTAAAAAAGTGTAAATTGCTTGTGCACCTAATGCTGACCCGCCCATACCAATAATATTAAAAAATTTAAATTTTTTGTATTTATTGATTTGATTAAGATTAAAAGAATATTCATAGTTTGAGGATAAGCTTAAAAGTAATTTATCTTTTTTTTCTAAAAAATTTTTTTTTAAATTTTTAAAAATTTTTTCAATCTTGATATTTTTTTTTACATTTGAAAAATTTGAAAAAATTATATTCTTAGTTAACATTATTTTATTTAATATTTTCTAAAACAAAATCTTCGGCTTTTCCATAATTTTTAGATGCGGCTTCTTTGGTATCAGAATTAGTTTTAATTAAATCCTCTATATTGGTTTCTTCCTCAATTCTTTCTAAGGTGCTTTCATTAGCTGATGACTTTGGTTGTGGTAATTCCAGATATTTTGGAGGAATAACTAAAGGATTTTTTTTTTTTACTAAAAATTCGTCGCTGTTTGCTCTTTTACTTCCACTCAACCCATCTTTAACAGACTGACATGAAAGTAGGAGTAATGTAGTTAGCAAAATAAATGTAACTGTTATTTTATTCATATTTTTTTATTATAAAATATTTCAACGAAAATAAGGCAAATAATTCCTAAAGATATGAATATATCAGCTACATTGAAAATAAACCAGTGATAGTTACCAAAATGAATATCAATAAAATCAGGAACTGCTGAAAATTTTATTCTATCAAATAAATTTCCTAAAGAACCACCTAAAATCATAGCAAAAAAGTATCCGGTATAATTTTTGTTCTTAAAGGCCAAAAAAAGAATAATTAAAGAAATAAGAATAATTATAAATGTAATAAAATTGTAAATTAAATCACTATCAAAATTTAATAAACCAAATGCTATACCTTCATTCCATATAAAATAAATGTTGAGAAAATTAAGCAAGTAGATTTCCTCAAATTGTGTCTCATTTAAAAGGTTTATTACATATGCTTTTGAAATTCTATCTAGGGTAAAAATTAAAAATATAATCAATATTTTCAAAAAAATAGTACTTTTAATAAATTTCATTTATTAAATAATTGGGCAAGATTGCCTTGAGCAATTACCTTCTACAATTTTCCAACAAACAGGACATTTATCTCCCTTCGCTTTTGTTGTTGTAACTTTGACTGACTCCTCTTCGTGTTCTAATATTTCCGCATTAGACGTAATACACAATTCTGCAAAATCTATATTTTGTGAAATGTTGATTAATTTTTTATTAATTTTTATTTCTAGATTTGCCTCTAAACTTGAACCAATTTCTTTTTTTGCTCTTTTTTCCTCGATACTTATATTACAAATATCCCTGATCTTAATTAATTGTATCCATTTATCACTTAACCCTGAATTATTGAATTTTTTAGGAAAATTTAGAAATTTTTCTAAATGAATACTTTTTTCTTTTTTTGATATTAATTGATAAATTTCCTCTGTAGTAAATGATAAAATTGGTGCAAACCATTTCAAC
>MDTB01222325.1_pt1 | contig 10212 bp, 9 predicted proteins | sample 811161 | NCBI WGS metagenome assembly MDTB01 (sample SAMN05326650, study PRJNA326480) | marine metagenome | isolation source: seawater | place: Mediterranean Sea | collected 2009
CGGATGGGAGGTAAAAAGAATTTTACCAAAAAACAACGACGATATAAATGAGGAATGGATTTCAGATAAAACAAGATATGCATGTGATGGCTTAAAATATCAAAGATTGGACAAACCACTCATAAAAAGAAATGGAAATTTTGAAAAATTAAGTTGGAGTGAGGCATATAACATTTTGATTAAAAAAATAAATGAAACTGCCTCTGATAAAATATCTGGACTTACAGGTGACTTAACAGATATGGAAACTCAATATATTGTCAAAGAGTTTTTTGAAAAAACTATTAAGTCTAAAAGTTTGGATTGTAGACCAGATTACTATTATGTAGATAATAATCATAAATCAAATTATATCTTTAATCCATCCATAAACGGAATTGAAGAAAGTGATCTAATTATTTTAATTGGATCGAATCCAAGATACGAAGCTACAATGTTAAATGCTAGAATAAGAAAATCATATTTAAAAAATAACGTTGAAATTCTAAGTTTTGGTGATTTAGGTGATTTAACTTATCCATACGTAACTTTATCAAACGATGTATCAGAACTTGAGTCCATAACAGAAAGTAATAATGAAATATATAAAAAAATTAATTTATCAAAAAAACCAATACTATTAATTGGAAAATCGTTTTTTAAATTACAGTCAGCAAAGATATTATTTTCAAAATTAAAAAACTTTTTGAGTTCATTAGGTAAAATTAATGATAAATGGAATGCTTTAGGAGTTATATCGAATGACGCATCGAACGTAGGAGCTTATGAATTAGATTTGGTGAGTTCTAATGATATTTCAAATCCTGTAGTTGATATGATTAAACAAAACAAAAGTGAAATTATTTTCTTATTTGGGCAAGATAAACTTTCTTTCAATAAAAAAGATGAATTTGTAGTTTATATAGGAACTCATGGTGATAAAGGTGCCGAATTATCAGATTTAATTTTACCTGGAGCAGCATACACTGAAAAAGAAAGCCATTATACCAATCTTGAAGGAAAGTTACAAAAAACTTATTTAGCATCTTATCCTCCTGGAGACGCCAAAGATGATTGGGAAATTATAAACGAGCTAGCTGAATTATTAAAAAGAAAAAAATTATTTAATAATAAAAATGAAATTATTGATGGGATTAAAAATCATTTAAAAATAAAAGATGACAACAAACAAGATTTAAAAATAATAGATTCAAACAAAATAAAAAATGAAATCATTAAAATAGAAGATTTTGATTATTATTATAGCAATGTAATTGCAAGAGCATCTAAAACTATGTCTGAGTGTAGAAATAACTTGTTAAAATTAAAGAACACAGGAACAGATGGATGAAAAATGGAAATTTTAAAAATATTAATTTCAGAAACATATAAAATTCTATTTTTACTTTTGCCTCTATTAACAGCGGTTGCTATGATTGTGTGGCTTGACAGACGGGTATGGGCTTTTGTGCAAAAAAGAAAAGGACCAAACGTTGTTGGACCTTTTGGTTTGTTTCAATCTTTAGCAGACGCTTTAAAGTATATCTTTAAAGAAATTATTATTCCATCTAGTTCAAATAAAATAATTTTTATTCTAGCACCGATAATAACTATGACATTGGCACTCATATCATGGGCTGTTATACCATTTAGTGATAATTTTGTTTTAGCTGATATTAATGTAGGGATATTATATTTGTTTGCTGTATCATCATTAGGTGTTTACGGTATAATAATGGGAGGATGGTCTTCCAACTCAAAATATCCTTTTTTAGGAGCCATAAGATCTGCTGCACAAATGGTCTCTTATGAAGTTTCAATAGGTGTAATCATTATAAATGTATTGTTATGCGTTGGATCATTAAATTTAACAGATATAGTTATAGCTCAAGAAAAGATTTGGTTTATAATTCCATTGTTTCCAATGTTTGTAATTTTTTTTATTTCTGCATTGGCAGAAACAAATCGTCCACCTTTTGACTTACCAGAAGCTGAAGCAGAATTAGTTGCAGGATACCAAACTGAATATTCAGGAATGATGTATGCTATGTTTTGGTTAGGTGAGTATGCCAATATTTTATTAATGTGTGCAATGGGATCTATTTTATTTTTAGGTGGCTGGTTATCGCCAATAAATATATATCCTTTTGATTTAATTCCACAACCGATTTGGTTTATTTTAAAAATATTATTATTATTCATACTTTTTGCATTGGTAAAAGCAACCGTACCAAGATATAGATACGATCAACTAATGAAACTAGGATGGAAAATATTTTTACCCTTCTCATTAATCTGGGTAATTTTAACTGCAGGATTTCTACTTTACTTTGACTTATTACCAAAAGTTTAAATTATGAAAGTTTTAAGAATAATAAAAACAATATTTATGCTTGATTTTTTAAGTGGTATAATTATTGCTATAAGAGAGGCAGTAAAACCAAAAAAAACTTTAAACTATCCATTTGAAAAAGGAAAAATTAGCCCAAGAGCAAGAGGTGAACATGCCTTACGCAGATATCCAAATGGTGAAGAAAGATGTATTGCATGTAAATTGTGTGAAGCTGTATGCCCAGCTCAAGCTATTACTATTGAATCAAAACAAAGAGACGATGGTAGCAGGAAAACAACGAGATATGATATCGATATGCTCAAGTGTATTTATTGTGGCCTATGTGAAGAATCATGTCCGGTTGATGCAATTGTACAGGGGCCAAATTTTGAATTTGCAACTGAGACCAGAGAAGAATTATATTACAATAAGGAAAAATTATTAGAAAATGGTGACAGATGGGAAACAGTCTTAGCTGCCAATATTAAAGCAGACAGTCCTTATAGATAATAAATGATAGCGCACGCATTTTTTTTTTATTTCTTTTCACTTATTGCTGTCATTTCAGCAATTATGGTTACGGTATCTAAAAATACTGTGCATTCGGTTTTTTTTTTAATTTTAGATTTCATCAGTATTTCCAGTCTTTTTATAATGGTAGGGGCAGAGTTTTTGGGGATGATAATGTTAATTGTTTATGTTGGAGCAGTTGCAGTTTTATTTTTATTTGTTGTTATGATGTTGAATGTAGTTAAGCAAAAAAATACTTGGTTTAAATCCTCAACTAATTCATCGCATATTCCTATAGGCCTATTAGTAAGTATTATTATTTTTTTTGAAGTGATTATAGTAATTGGTGGATGGAAATATAAACCTGAACTGTCTAATAAAATAGTCGTTTCTGATATTACCAATACCCACTCTATTGGTAATGTTTTATATACTGACTATATACATATTTTTCAATTATCAGGAATGGTTTTACTTGTTGCTATGATTGGCGCAATTGTTTTAACATTTAGAAAAAGAGAAGGAATAAAAAGACAGAGTTATTTTAAACAATTGGCCAGAGAGCGAAACGAAGCTATTTCAATTGTAAATGTCGAATCCAATCAAGGAGTAAAAATAGATGATTGATATAGGAATTGGACATTATCTAACACTAGGAGCTATAATTTTTCTTATTGGGATTGTGGGAATTTTTTTAAATAGAAAAAACGTAATTGTAATTTTAATGAGTATTGAACTAATACTGCTGGCAGTTAATATAAACTTAGTATCATTCTCAATATATATGAACGATATTAGTGGACAAATATTTACATTATTTATTCTTACTGTTGCTGCAGCTGAAGCTGCAATTGGATTAGCAATTATTGTTGTATATTACAGAAACTCAGGGACCATTAGAGTTGAAGAAATAGATAAATTAAAAGGTTAAGATGGAATACGCAATTTTATTTTTACCATTAACTGCTGCAATCGTATCTGGATTTTTTAACAAAATTATTGGAGAAAAGTTTTGTAATTATATTACTTGTTTGTTCACAATAATAGGAACAATCTTTTCAATAATTATTTTTTATAATGTAATTTTATATAGCTATGAAAATAATTTACTTATTGCAAAGTGGATAAACTCAGGCAGTTTAGAAGTGAATTGGTCTATTAAAATAGACGCATTATCATCAGTTATGTTAGTGGTAGTAAACTTAATTTCATCATTGGTTCATATTTATTCCATCGGATATATGTCTCATGATCCTCATAAACCAAGATTTATGGCTTATTTGTCATTGTTTACTTTTGCAATGCTAACTCTTGTTACATCTGACAATTTTTTACAATTATTTTTTGGGTGGGAAGGTGTAGGTCTTTGTTCATATTTCTTAATTGGTTTTTGGTTTAAAAAAAATTCTGCAAATTCTGCAGCTATTAAAGCTTTTTTGGTTAATAGAGTTGGAGATTTTGGCTTTGCATTAGGAATTTTTTTAATATTTTATTTATTTGGAACTCTAAATTACGAAGAGGTTTTCCAACAAGTTACTTTATATACAGATAATGAATTAGATTTTTTAGGTTTAAATATAAACAGTATTGATTTAGTTTGTATTTTATTATTCATAGGTGCAATGGGTAAATCTGCTCAATTTTTTTTACACACGTGGTTACCTGATGCAATGGAAGGTCCAACGCCAGTCTCTGCGTTAATTCATGCTGCTACAATGGTAACCGCTGGAGTTTTTTTAGTTGTAAGATGTTCTCCTATATATGAATATTCAGAATTTGCATTGTCCGTTGTAACAATTATTGGTATGACGACTGCAATATTTGCCGGAAGTGTAGCATTAGTTCAGGATGATATAAAAAAAATCATTGCATATTCGACATGTAGTCAACTTGGTTATATGTTTTTTGCCACAGGTGTAGGCGCATATAATGTTGCCATGTTTCATTTAGTTACGCATGCATTTTTTAAAGCTTTACTATTTTTAGGTGCCGGATCAGTAATACATGCTTTCAATGATGAACAAAATATAAATAATATGGGTGGTGTAAAAAACAAACTTCCAATGACATATGCTTTAATGCTTGTTGGTACACTTGCTTTAACAGGTTTTCCATTACTCTCTGGCTTTTATTCAAAGGATGCAATTATTGAATTTGCCTATTTAAAAGGTAACACATTGGGATATTATGCAGCGAGTATTGGAATATTTACTGCTTTATTAACATCAATTTATTCATGGAGACTTTTTTTTAAGACCTTTCATGGAGATTTTAATAACCGGTCAATTAATATTCACAAAATTCATGAATCACCAATGATTATGATAATTCCTCTTATAATTCTTGCCATAGGTTCTGTTTTTTCAGGTTACTTTTTGAAAGATTTATTTATAGGTTTTGAAAAAAGTTACCAATTTTGGAATTCTTCAATTTTTTTTCTAGAACCCTTGAGTAATGAACATCCGCCCAAATGGTTTTTATTTTTAACTCCTTCATTAGTAATATTTTCCATACCATTAGCTTACTATTTTTTCGTTAAACGAAAGGATTTACTAACTTATATTGTTAATGGCAATAAACCACTTTATAATTTTTTAAAAAATAAATGGTACTTTGATGAAATTTATGAATTTATATTTGTAAAAAGTCTTAAAAAATTTGGTTTTTATCTTTGGAAAAAAATTGACGGTCTTTTAATTGATAGATTTGGTCCTGATGGTATATCAAATGTAATAAAAATTTTATCAAATAAAGCTGTTAAGTTTCAAAGTGGTTATATCTATCAGTATGCATTTATAATGCTTGTTGGTTTTTCAGCTTTATTAACCTATTTAATAATTAAATAATGGATATACCAATTTTAAGTTTATTAATTTGTGTTCCAGCCATTGGAGCTTTGTTTATTTTTTTTACAAATGCTAATTCAAAAAAATATAACAGTCATAAATATATATCTATTTTTATTAGTTTTATTAATTTTTTATTATCGATTTATCTTTGGTATATGTTTGATAATTCAAATCCGTCTTTTCAATTTGTTGAGAATCGAGAGTGGATTTATGGTTTTATAAATTATAAGGTAGGTATTGATGGTATATCAATCCTGTTTGTAGTTTTAACAACGTTCATAACCCCCTTATGTATCTTATCGGTAAATAGTACTATTAAAAATCGTCTGAAAGATTTCCTTGTAGCAATTTTGATAATGGAAAGTTTGATGATTGGAGTGTTTTGTTCTTTAGATTTAGTAATTTTTTACTTATTTTTTGAGGGTGGCTTAATACCTATGTTCTTAATTATTGGAATTTGGGGAGGAGAAAGAAGAGTTTACTCAGCTTTTAAATTTTTTTTATATACATTACTTGGTTCAGTATTAATGCTTGTTGCTATAATTTATATTTATTGGATTGCAGGAACTACTGATGTAGAAAAACTTTATCAAATCGGCATAGAAACAAAATATCAAAAAATTTTATGGTTGGCCTTTTTTAGTTCTTTTGCGGTAAAAACACCAATGTGGCCTGCTCATACCTGGCTCCCTGATGCACACGTTGAAGCGCCAACAGCTGGGTCGGTACTTTTAGCAGCAATACTTCTTAAAATGGCTGGATATGGTTTTATAAGATTTTCAATTGGATTGTTCCCAATTGGTTCCGAATATTTTGTTCCTTTAATATATACATTAAGTCTAATAGCAATAGTTTACACTTCTTTAGTGGCACTTATGCAAGAGGATATGAAAAAGTTAATAGCATATTCATCAGTAGCACATATGGGCTTTGTAACCTTAGGAATATTCACTATGACGCAACAAGGATTAGAAGGGAGCATTTTCCAAATGATAAGTCACGGAATAATTTCTGCAGCACTATTTTTATGTGTTGGTGTTATTTATGAGAGAATGCATACACGTGAGATAAAAAAATACGGTGGATTAGTTGATGTAATGCCGAAATATTCAATAATTTTAATGATATTTACCTTAGGAGCACTTGGACTTCCTGGCACATCAGGTTTTGTTGGAGAATTTTTAATCTTAATGGGAGCATTTAAGGATAATTTCTTAGTTGCTGTAATAGCGAGTTTCGGTGTTATACTAGGTGCTGCATACATGCTTTGGTTATATAAAAGAATTGTTTTTGGCCAACTTATTAATAAAGATTTAAGAAATTTAATAGATCTCAATAAATCTGAATTAATTATTCTGACGTCATTAGCTATTCCAAGTCTATATTTTGGCCTCTATCCAGAACCTTTAATTAATACAGTTGAAGTATCAATTAGTAATTTAATAAATAATTATAATATTAGTTTAGAAATTTATATTGTAAATAAAAAATGACGACAGATATCTATTATGTAATACCAGAAATATTTATATCATTAAGTCTAATGTTTTTATTAATACTGGGTGTTTTTAATAAAAAAGGACCGATAATTGTTTACAATTTAAGTTTATTAATTTTAATAATAGCAATTCCATTAATACTAAATGTTCCATCTGTAGGTGAAAATTTAATTTTTAATGACAGTTATAAAGTTGATTATTTATCAATTTTTATTAAAATATTGATTGTTGTTTCAACTCTATTTGTTTTACTGACTTCTTCTCAATATCTTAAAATAATAAAAATATTTAATATAGAATATCCAATCTTAATTCTTAGTTCAATTCTTGGAATGATGGTTATGATTAGTTCAAATGACTTAATAGTATTTTATATTGGACTTGAACTACAATCACTAGCTTTATACGTGTTAGCTTCATTCAATAGAGACAATATATTATCATCTGAGTCTGGACTTAAATATTTTGTTCTTAGTGCTTTATCATCTGGCTTACTATTATATGGCTGTTCTCTAGTTTATGGTTTTTCTTCATCAACAAATTTTTCACAAATTTCATTTAATTATGATCAATCAACCCAAGGTATTATATTTGGTATGGTTTTTATTTTAGTAGGTTTAGCATTTAAAATTTCAGCAGTACCTTTTCATATGTGGGCTCCAGATGTTTACCAAGGATCACCCACCTCTGTTACTTTATTTTTTGCAATATTGCCAAAAATTGCAGCTTTAACGGTATTTATAAGATTTTTATACACACCATTTATCAACTTAATAGATCAATGGCAAAGTATAATTATTTTTCTGTCTATTGCCTCTATGCTTTTTGGTGCCGTTGCGGCAATTGGACAAAAAAACTTAAAAAGATTAATTGCTTATAGTTCTATAAGCCACATGGGATATGCTTTAGCTGGTTTAACAACAGGAACAAATCAAGGCATACAAAGTTCTGTATCTTATATATCAATTTATTTAATAATGAACTTGGCATTTTTCAGTTGTATTTTAATGTTGAAAAGAGATGATAAATATTTCGAAAATATAGAAGATTTATCCGGATTATCAAAAAATCATCCAATGTTATCATTTTCAATGTTAGTAGTACTTTTTTCATTAGCGGGAATACCACCTTTAGCTGGCTTCTTTGCAAAATTTTACATTTTCATGGCAGTGATAGAGCAATCTATGTTCTTTTTAGCAATAGTTGGTCTTTTATCAACCGTTATTGCGGCCTTCTATTATCTAAGGATAATTAAAATAATATACTTTGATAATGAAATTGAGAAATATGACAACAATAATAATATTGGATTAAAGTTATCTTTAGTCATAACTACAATTCTTATTTTAACTTATTTTTTATATCCGAACAGCCTTATAGTTTTTGTATCAAAAATTATTTTAGTTTGATGAAGTTTAAAAAATTTCATTACAAAAGAATAAAAAATACTAACGAAGTTGCTTTAAAACACATAGTAAAAGGAATTGAAAAAGGGGTGGTTTTAGCTGACATGCAAATTAAAGGTAAAGGACAGAGGGGAAAAAATTGGATTTCATATAAAGGAAATTTATTTATGTCCGTTTTTTTTCAGATTACAAAAAAATTAAGTTTAAAAAAAATAACAAAACTTAATTGTATGACTGTCAGAGATTGCTTGCAAAAATTTACATATTACAAAATTAAAATAAAAAAACCTAACGATATAATAATTAATGGTCAAAAAATATGTGGAATTTTACAAGAAATAGTTTTTAAGCAAAAAAAAAAATTTTTAGTCATTGGTATAGGCATTAATATTAATAAAAGCCCAAAAATCGAAAAATATCCAACTAATTTCATTAATTTTTTTACAAAAAAAAATGTTAAAAGATTAGAGCTATTTGCACTATTGTCTAATATTTATGAAAAAAAAATCAATAAATTTAATTAATATGTATTTAATTGGTGATATAGGAAATACAGAGATTAAAATATTTATACTTAACAAAAAATTTATCAAAATAAAAAAAATATTATTTAAAACAGGCTTTATATCAACGAGTTATTTAAAAAAAAATTTGAAATTTTTAAATAACAAAAAGATTAAAATCTGTTTATTCAGTAGTGTTGTACCAACTGTTTATAAAAAGTTAAAAAAATTTCTTAAAAAAGAATACAATATATTATGCATTGAATTAAAAGATATAAATTTTTCAAAATTAGTTAAACTCAAAGTAAATCGATCCCAAGTAGGATCTGATAGAATTGCAAACGCCATTAGCGTTATAGATAATAAACACAATTATATAGTTGTTGATTTTGGAACTGCAACTACTTTTGATGTTGTTATTAAGAATACATATTATGGAGGAGTTATTGCTCCCGGTATATCATTATCTCTAAATACTTTGATTAAAAAAGCATCGTTGATACCAATGATAAATCTATCCAAAATTTCAAATGTAATTGGTACCAATACTAATCTAGCCGTTAAATCTGGATTTTATTGGGGTTATCATGGTTTAATTGACAACATCGTATTAATGATTAAAAAACAAACAAAAAAGTCTTTTAAATTAATATTTACAGGTGGTTTGGCACATATGTTTAAAAGTTTAAAAAAAAGTAAACCTATAATTAAAAAAGATTTAACTATTGATGGTCTTGTTAAGGTAATAAAAAATAAATAAATGAAAGAGGAATTATTATTTTGTCCGCTTGGTGGATCTGGTGAAATAGGCATGAATATGAACCTTTTCGCTTATGGTAAACCTGGTGAACAAAAATGGATTATTGTTGATATAGGAGTTACTTTCGCTGACGATACTATACCAGGAATAGATTTAATATATCCCGATCCAGGTTTTATAGTAGACAAAAAAGATGATTTACTGGGCATAATTTTAACCCATGCACATGAGGATCACATTGGAGCAATTGCACATATTTGGCCTAAGCTTAAATGTAAAATCTATGCCACACCTTTTACAGCAGTTTTGATTAGAGAGAAGTTTCGAGAAAAACAAATAGATATTACTAATGATTTACAAATTGTTGAATTAAA
>MDTB01006805.1_pt1 | contig 10211 bp, 6 predicted proteins | sample 811161 | NCBI WGS metagenome assembly MDTB01 (sample SAMN05326650, study PRJNA326480) | marine metagenome | isolation source: seawater | place: Mediterranean Sea | collected 2009
AATGCTTTTGTCATTTCTGGTATTTTTTCATAATCTCGAATGAGACCGATTAAAGGGGGATTGTAACTCATTACCTGATCGATATTTTGGTGATTTATTCCACCGATGGCAACATAGGGTATCGTTAATTTGGTTTGAGCTTGATTAAGATAATCAAAACCAATACCATCCCTGCCAGGCTTTGATGGGGTGGGCCAAATAGGCCCACAACTTACATAATCAGCACCAGCTTCTTGAGCTGCCAAACCTTGATCGAGTGAATGTGCTGTTCGACCAATAATTTTATGAGGTCCTAATAATTTACGTTGCTCTTGAATAGGGATTTCATTTTGACCAGTATGTAAACCATCCATGTCTAAAGCTAAGGCAATATCAAGAAAATCGTTCATGATAAAAGGGATATTTTTTTCAGCCGCTAATGGCTTTAATAACACCGCCTTGTTGTAAATTTGTTCCTTAGTATCATCTTTAGCACGTAATTGAACCATACTTACTTTCCAATCAAGGCCCTTTTTAAGTACTTCCGGGTCATCAGATATTAAGTAAAACCCGTTTTTAAATTCCATTTTACACAATCTTAAGCAGATAGCTTTTTCAAGTTCGTACATATCGTATCTTATGCTATTAAACGAAGCATTTCCCGTGTACTCTTCTAATACTCTTAAGCTTTCTTGTACCCGTTTAAAATTAGCCGTTAATAAATTATTTAAATCGGGCCGCTTTGAAGGCGTTTCTTTTGCGCGCATATCTTGATGCGTATTTCTTATTTTTAACAGCTCTTTTGATTGCGGTAACAATTGATTAATTTTTTTTCGGAATGATGCCAATTGATCTGTGTAACTTTTTTCTTTTGCTACAAAACGAACGTACTCTTCAATTACACGAAGGCCTTCTGATGCTCTGTTTATATTTGCATCTAAAATTTGATCATACATAAAATTACTCTACCATAATGGTTTATTTAAGATCAATTGAACTCAACAAATAACTTTTTAAAGTATTTACCTATAAGGCCTATTTTCATGATAATATAGACATCTAAGGAGGGTTTAGTCTTTAAATGAATAGATTGTTACATAAAGTGTTTGTGACTACGTTATTATTATGCTGTTTACTCTTGTTAAGTAGTTGTTTCGGCAAAAAAAAACAATCCCTTCAAGCACAAGCAAAACTATATGGAATTTATATTAAACAAGTTAGCGATCTAGGCTATATTGTTCCCCAAGAGGATATTGATCTTAGCGCACAATTTGATGATGCCGTGTCCTATAAAAATTATGCGTTTACAAATTCATATGAAGATCAAGTAAATGAACGACAAGCTATTTTGAACGATTTAATTACATTTAAAGATACCTACATAAAATCTGAAAAAATTTTTAATGGTTTAGTAGAGAAAGGCTATGATCATTATAATTTTAATAACAAAACAGCTTATTTTATTTATCCACTTAAAATGAGCTTACTCACCGCCCCATTATTAAAAGAAATCGAACAAACATTACTTTCAGCTTTAGAAAAGTTTGATTCAAAGAGAGTCGAAAACATATTTTATTTAGATAAAAGTGCACCCTACTATTTGAACGTAGTAGTCAATTATGAAAAATATAATTATGCAGATTTAACAAAAAAGTTTTTTAAGTCTTGTAAATATATGCCCTATTCCTTCAATTTTAGACCTTATTTAGAAGAAGTCTACACATTAGAAGGATTATTTGATGTTAAACTTTCTAACTTTGATTCCTTTCATGGATATTGTAGTTTTGATCATCTTTACTATGAAATTAAGACAGCTCAACGACTTTATACCGTTATTGATACAATTGAAAATGATTTACTTTATCGGGTTAACGATACGATTAACTACGCTAGCAATCTTTTAAACGCCCTAGGGCCTATGACGTCTCCTATAAATGGGGTATATATATCCATAGAGAATAAACTTTCTAATGTATATCATGACAACTTTGAAAATAAAGCTATGGCGACTGCTAAAATGATATCTAAAACATTTAGTACAAAAGACATTGAACATATTAAATTATATTTTATAAAGGACAAAAATAATGTTTTTTCATTCCCTAAACAAGTTTTTGTAGATAACAAAAAAATCCCAATAGCAGAGCTTACAACGTTAGATAGCGACGCCCGTTATGACGTAGAATGGGGCCAAACTTTAAAAAAGAAGTAATTTATTTTTTTCATTTCAATAAACTTGCTTTCAATAGCTATATTTAAAGATTTTTGCCTAACACTAAACTCTTCGAATTTTATGCTTAAAATGCTATAATTTAGCCATTAAATATGTAATATCCTGGGGGGGATAGCTCATGAAAGTTACTCTTTTAACTTTTCTAATTGCTTTCATTTATTCATTTTCAACAGTTGCTGAAGAATTAGTTATTGGAATTGAAAGAATTGAACCTGGAATTATATTTATCTTTGAAGGTGCTATTAAAGATACCATCTATCCAAGTTCTTTACATTTAACTGAAAAAAACAGTCAAATTCATATTGAGGCAAGAGTAAATTGGGACTCAAAAAATATTCCAAAGGGCGCGGTTAAAGGTGGGTTTATTCCATACTTACACATTACGAGCAAAATTGTTAACGAAACCAATGGATTAATTTCATTTATTGATCTTCTTCCCCATATTAACTTAATAGATAATTTTCATTACGCACGAAATATTTATTTACCTGGCGCCATAACCGATACATATACTGTAACTTTTGATATTCATCCTCCTCAGTATTTGGATTTATCTTTTCATAACGACTGGGTTTTAAACTATGGTGATAAACTTTTGGAAAAAAGTAGTTTTTCATACTCAAACATTAATTTTGAAAAAATTGCTAAACTTTCAAGGTAGATTAAATTATTATGACTGAATTTATAATTGTATTTAGAGAAACTTTGGAAGCCTCCTTAATTGTAGGTATTATTTATACGATTCTTGTTCAAAAACATTTAGCCTCATCTATTCAAAAACTTTGGCTGGGGGTAGGCACATCAATTTTAGCTAGTATTTTTATGGCATTAATTGTATTGAATCTTTCAAGTTTAGTAGGTAATAATGCCTATCAATCTTTATTTGAAGGTATTTTCTTATATATTACTGCTGGTTTTATTTATTATGTTATATTTTGGCTTAATAGCCATGTGAGTGATAAAAAACAACTTGAAATGGAGACACTTAACGCAAGTAAAACTTCCTCCTGGGGTGTTTTTTTCTTAGTCTTTTTTGTGATACTAAGAGAAGGTTTTGAGACAGTTATTTTTTTATACTCTAGCTTTTCCATCCAGGGAACATTTTCATACGTAGGATTTGGCCTAGGAGCCTTCTTTGCAATTCTTATTGGTTACTTTATATTTGTTCAAGGAAGAAAAATAAATTTAAAAAAATTTTTTAATATCACAACTCTCTGCTTAGTATTTATTGCGTCAGGCATGGTTGCATATGGGTCACATGAAATAGAAGAATATTTAACTCAAACAGCAATTATCCAAGAAGATACAATTAAACGTCCATGGGATATTCTTTCGCCAACACGTGACTATGAGCCCCTTGGATTAGAATTTCTTTACCATTATGACTCTAAAAAAGAATATTATATTCATATTTTACATGATAAGGGACGAGTTGGTGTCTTTTTAAAAGGGTTTTTGGGCTATAATAGTAACCCTAATTATTTCGAGCTAATACTATGGTTTATCTCATTACTTTTTGGATTAAATTTTTGGAACTATTTATATCAAAAAAAAACTAATTCTGGCATTTCTTAAGACCAAGAAAGATAGACTTTCGCTTCTAACAAGAATTCTATTTTATGGTACACTCTGGTTATGCCTACCATTACCTGTTACGAGCAAACAGAAAATCATCTTACTAATAGTGCTATTTGGAGTACGATAAGTGCATTAGCCGAACATGTTCCTGATGAATTAATTATCATTACGGCAAATAATAATTACCGCGAATCGTTGATACATTTGTTGATAAATAGGGATAAATTAAATTACTTTCCAACTATTCAAAGTTTTGATGACTGGATTAACCAATTACTTAATATAGAACCCTATTCATATTTTTCCTGTTACCATGAACTTCTTAATTTAATTGAATCGGACTTTCATCATGATCACCTTTTGTTCTTAACTCAAGATGAAATGATAAAAACATTGTTAAACTTTTTTCTTTTTTTACTCCTACATGACTATGACTTTGATGAACAGCGTCGTCTGTTTCCAGATTTTCTAACAAAGGTTGAAGATGACTGTAGGTCTTTGTTTAAACGTTTTAAAAATCAAACAAAAACAAAATTAATTTTTTATAATGTTATGGATAAATGTAGGTTGATACAAGAAAGAAAGACCGTTCTTGAACAAACACTTCAAAATAAAACGGTTGTTTTTCTAGGCTTTACTCACTTAACTAAAACACAGCGCTACCTCTTACAGAGGCTGATTCCCCTAACGACACAAACTGCGTTTTACACTTCAAAAGAATCCTATGTTAAAGATTGGGTCCGGCAAGAATTTAATGATATTTTAGAGATTCCGGAGACAAATCAACGTTTAAACAAGAGTATTACTCGTTATTCTTTCGATACTTTACAGCAAGAATGTCGTTGGGTTTTAAAAGATTGCTTGAATCGACTCGCCAATAATAATGATCACACAATACAATTAGTTATTCCAAGTGACCGCCACTATAATCGAACAATTAATGAACTCGCTGATGAATTTAACATCTCATTATTTTCAACAAAAAAACAGCCTTTTCAACAAACTTCTTTATTTGAATCCCTTAAAAGTATTATTAATTTTATCCAATACCCTGATACAGTGTCCGCATTGGAAACGCTATTTAGCTCGCCTTTAATAAGTCGATTTAAGCATGGTAATGATTTAATTGATATTGATCTTGAACTTATTATACAAGTTTTTAGGAAAGAATCTGTTGTTGCTGGTTTTTATTCAATGAAACAAGCGTTTGACTTTACCCTAGCTAGTTTAGAAAAAAAAATATCGAGTGACGACGATGATGATTATTCACTTCGCTATAAACAGCGACTGGAAGAACAATGGCTCATTATTGAAACACTTTACACCTATACAATAGGATTTAAAGAACAACTAGTCTTAAAAAAATGGATTGACTACTTTCTTCATTTAATTGATTTATTTGATATTAATAATCAACTTAACTTTTTGGCTGATAATGGGAATGTAATTAATCAAGTTGCATTTGATCAATTTATTCAACAACTTCCTAAATTTATTAGTTCTGTAGAAACAGGACTTAAGCCTTATTTAAATACCATTTGTAATCGTCTTATATTATTTTTAGAACAACAAACTATCGATACGGAACCAACTCATACACACTCCATTTACATCCATTCTTTACAGGAAGCGGTTTACTTTCCAGCTTCTTATTCTTATGTTCTTGGCTTTCATGATAGCTGTTGGCCTTACGCGATCCCAGAAAATATCTTTCTGAAACAGATTAATATCCCTTCTTTTATTGATGTTTATGATGATGATAAAGATTATCAGTATTTACTTTTTTCTCAGCTTTTAACTGAGGAATGTTGCCTAACTTCATCAATAGAATATCTTGGAAAACAAACCGAACCCTCTCGATTTGAATTCAAATTACCTTTTGAGATAAATTTAACAACAGCACCTTCTTACTCCCACCAGGTTTCTTTTACAGAATCTTTGCAACGCCCAATTCAGTATTTAGATCATAAAACCATAAACTATGATACTATTTCTTCAAAATACTCTCATTTGAAAAGTGATTCCTTTAACAGCCTATCAAACAATGTTATTTTAGCTGATATAAAGGATAAAATAAGAAGAAAGCCCTTTTCAGCAACACGGCTTGATACCTATCAACGCTGTCCTAGTCAATACTACTTTCGTTACGTTCTAGAACTTGAACCTGCTCAAGAATTATCAGAAGGTATTTCCGCAGCTCAATGGGGTGTTTTGGTCCACGAAATGATGTATTTATTTAACAAAAATGGCCAATATAACAACAAAAATAATCTTAAATTAGCTGCCGAAGAAGCCTTTAGTAAGGTTCCCTACATGAACTTTTATTGGGAACAAAAAAAAGAGTTACTCTTTGGCACAACAACAGAACCTGGTTTAATTGATGCTATATTTGAAACTATTCAACAACAACCCTATCGACTCCACCCTGGACAATTTGAAATGGACTTTAATTGGACGTTGCCAAATTCAACTTATCAATTTAAAGGGAAAATAGATGCTTTATTTTTTTCAGATTTAAATGAACCTATTTTGATTGACTACAAAACAAGTCGACAGTTAAGTTCAGCTGTTGATTTTGAAGAATATCGTGCTCTTCAGCTCCCTATTTATGGTCTAAGTATTTATAAACAGACTCAACGTATTCCAATTGGCTCTCTTTTGTTTCAAATTAATAGCCAGAAGCATACGGATATTAAGGTTATCGCTTGTACAAAAAACGCAAAAAAAGATACATTTGAACTTAAACGAAAACGTCCTTATATTTACGATGAGACATATTTCAACGAACTTGAACACCACTTGGCTACATTAATCAAACTTTTAGAAAGTGGTTTCATTAGTACAGACTATCACCCTGTACTTGCAAAAACATACACTAAACGTTCTACCATTTGTCGGGTTTGCCCATATTCATTACATTGTCATTTTAAGGAGCGCTTTAATGCAATTTACTAACGCACAACAATCTGCATTACGTTATGATAGGAACATCATTGTAGAAGCTGGAGCTGGGTCTGGAAAAACAGCTGTTTTTGTACAGCGCTATTTAAATATATTGTCAGAAAACCCTGATATATTGCCAGAAAATATTTTAGCTATCACATTTACCAATAAAGCGGCTCATGAATGTATGGAACGCATTCGTAAACATATACTAGGTCAGAAAGATGATGTAGGACTATGGCTTGAACACCTATCTCGGGCTCATATTTCAACAATTCATGGCTTTTGTAGCTATTTGATTAAACACTATTGTTTGAGTTTAAATCTACCTTTCAATTTTGGAATCGTAGATGAACAAGATCGGTCTTATTTTTTCCAAATGGCAATCAAAGAAACACTTTCTAAACTTGCTGAAGAAGCTAATCAGGATTTTAAATTATATATTTCTACCTTTTCAATTCAACGACTCCAACAAGACTTAGAACTTGTTTTCCAAAGCAATACGCATTTTCAAAAACATGTTGATACTATCCGCTTTTTACCTAATCAGACTGAATCTGATCAGCTTTTATTAACTTTAGCATCGTTATTTGAACGGGTTAATGGAACATTTAAAGGACTTAAGAAAAGATTGAATTTATTAGATTACGATGATTTGTTAAGCCACTTTGAAGACTTGCTCGACAACACATTTTTACGTCAATTGCTGCAAAAACAATTTAAATTTATCATGGTTGATGAATGCCAAGATATTGACCCAAAGCAATGGGAAAGTATTCAACGGTTGGTAACAGATCTAAATCCATTATCTGGACAAAAACTATTTTTAGTTGGAGATGCAAAACAATCTATTTATGGATTTAGAGGTGCGGATTTGCGTTTTTTTTCAATGTTATCTTCTAGCTTTGCGCAGCACCCTACTACTTGCTCTACTGTTTATTTAAATGACAACTTTAGAACTTGTTCTGCCATTCTTAATTTTTTAAACCCTATGTTTAATAGATTATTTGAAACTGGAACAGACCATGCGGTTGAATATCATCCACTGGTTCCTTTTCGTGACACTCAAGGGCAAGTTACTTGTATGTTATTAAAAGATGCTCAATCTAGTAATGATGAAATTAAAGGACTGTATTATTGGATTAATCAATATTTAAGCGATCATCCGAGCTATTCTTATAGTGATATTGCTATTTTATGTCGTCAACGAAAACAATGCTACAAAATTAAAACTGAACTTGAAAAGTTAGGTTTGCCGATTCATCTAGACCGAGAACCTGGCTTTTTTCAAGAACAAGTTGTAATCGACTTATTTCAATTGATTAAAGCTCTTTGCCTTCCAAACGATAGTTTGGCCTGGATTACTGTTTTTAAAAGTCCAATATTTGGTTTTAATGCAAATTTAATACATCTATTTTTTAACCATACATCCTCAACCCGCTTTTTAGGGAAGTTAAATGAATGTTTAAATTGGAACAAAGACTACTATAACAACTTTGATTTAGCAGATGATGAAATCGTTATTTTTTCCTCGGGCTTAAAACTATTAAGGCATTATTTAAGCTTTAGACATGATTCAAGATTAGCTATTATTTTAAAAAGAATATTAACAGAATCTGGGGCTTATAGTTTATATTGCACTCGTTCTTATTCTAACCTTACATTTATCGAACAATTTTTAGAAATTGTCGATCAACTTGAATCTCAACGCTTTATTAGTCGATTTGAACTGATAGAACGGCTAGAATATAAACTAAAAACTACCCAGACCTCCTTACAAAATATAGATACAGACCAAGAATCCATCCAAATTATGACCATTCATTCCTCAAAAGGCTTAGAATTCCCCATTGTTATTTGTCCCGAATTACATGCTCCTTTTTCAGTAAAAAAATCAACCCCCCTACTTATAACAAGCCATGCTGTTCATTTAACTGTAGGGGAATCTAGCGAAGATCCTATTAGGTCAGCACTACTTAACGAACTTACCATACAAAATATTGAAGAAGAAAAACGACTTTTTTATGTAGCTTGCACACGAGCCCGGGACACCTTAGTGTTATCTGGTTTAACTGATTCAAAACATTATCAAAAGCCTTGTTATTTAAGATTTTTATATGATACTTATGAAGCAAACGATCAACATACATGTTTAAAACTTAAAGAAAATCAACCTTCTCCTCATGTTGAATTAATAAATCAACTATCTGAGCTTAAACAAGTAGATATACCTTCTAAAAATGTTATTGAAACTCAACTTAAATCAGACTTTAACGTAATTGATTCTAGCTCTACTGATCTTAATCAAATACAATTTACTTCTCTTTCAAAACTTGAATATTCGACACAACATCACTCTAAAAACTTTTCAGCAGACCTCAAAGAACGTCACAACAATTCGTTAATGGTTGATAAATCGGCATATTTTGGCGTTTTAATCCATAAATTATTACGTGATTTATTTGATGTAGGGCCATGGGATATGACATTTTTAAATTATTTTATTTTAAAAAACAAACTTAAATCCACGTGTAGTCCAGCTCAACTAGAGCAAGTTAAATCTCATTTTTCAACTTGTTTACATTCAAATTTTTTACAAAGCATTTCTCGTTTTCCGCTTGAATTTGAAAAAGAGTTTAGTATTTTTTACAATCAAAAAATAATCCGTGGTCGATATGATTGTCTGGTTCAGCGAAAAGAGGATATTGTAATTATAGATTTCAAAACAGAATCTTTTAAAGATAAACTTGAACAAGACATTATTGAAAAATATCAATTACAAACTGATATTTATTTGAAAGCCGCTAAACAGCAATTTAAAACTTCTATAAAACCCATAAAATTGATTTTTTATTCAACTTGTGATGATGCATTTATAAGTATAAAAGGCTAGCTAGTTTCTAATAAATTTATTTAATCTTTTATCATTCTTTATATTTAGACTTTTCTTGTTTTTCTGCTGCATCTTCAATTTTCTTACGTGCAAACTTTATGGTTCCAAGTTCATCTAAAAACTGTGAATCTAACTTATCCATCATCTTTTTCCACTTTTCTCTTGTTTTTTCGCGATCTTTATCAATAATTTTTTTCTCTTTTGTCGCTTCTACTAGCTTTTCTTTTTGTTCATCTTTATGTACCTCTGCCTTTTTTACTTCTTCTTTTTGAGTGTTTACTTTTTCTTGTAGTTTTTTCATATGAACTTGATTCATTTGAATAATGTCTAAGGATGGTATTTCATCACTTGATAAAATATCTTCAAAATAGGCGTAATGGTTATTTTGCTCAGCTACAAATTCAATTTCTTTTTGTTGCTCTTCTTTAACAACTTGTTCAGCTTTCACAAGTTCTTCTTGTTGTTTTTTTTCTTTAATATCTCTAAATTTTTTTAAGGTCTCTAAACTATAAACAAATTTATTACCTTTTTTAGGTTTACTCATTAGAACATTGATTTTAATTGATTCAAACTATCCTCAAATGA
>MDTB01072722.1_pt1 | contig 10211 bp, 9 predicted proteins | sample 811161 | NCBI WGS metagenome assembly MDTB01 (sample SAMN05326650, study PRJNA326480) | marine metagenome | isolation source: seawater | place: Mediterranean Sea | collected 2009
TGAAGGCAGCAAATGATGATGTTATTTTAGTATTTGATACTAGTGCAAATGCTTTGAAAAAAATTGCTAGAAGTAATTTTTCTGTGACACAACCTACAGTCACAGCAGTTTCACCAACAACAGTTCAATCAGGTGACGGTACAGGTAATCATACGTTTACTATTACAGGCACAAACTTAACAGGTGGATCAGCTAAATTAATTAATACATCAGGTTCCACAGTTAATTTTGATACAGTCACAGTTAACAGCGCAACTCAAATAACAGGTGTAATCGCTAAAGCAAGTTTACCAAATTCAGGTGAGCCATATGATGTTCAAGTTAGTTCAATAGATAGTTTAACTGATACAATATCAAATCAAATCAATGTTAATGCTCAACCAGCATTTGTCACAGCCGCGGGTACATTAGGAACAGTCGCTGCCTCTGCATTAACTGGAAAAAGATTTACAGTAGTGGCAACTGACCCAGAGTCAGCAGGTAATGTCACTTTTGAGAAACAATCAGGTACAATTCCACCAGGATTAACTTTATCAAATGAAGGTAGTGAAGGTGGTACTGCAGTATTAGCAGGTAATATTACAGAAGTCTCAAGCAATACAACATTTAACTTTGTATTAAGAGCAATTGACGCTGCATCAAATACATCAAGCAGAGCTTTTTCAATTACAGTACAAGCGCCTGTATTCAAAATATTCAATTCTTCTGGTACTTTTGCAGTACCAACTGGAGTATCACAGGTAGACGCACTAGTAGTTGGAGGTGGTGGTCACGGTGGATATCAACACGCAGGTGGTGGTGGTGCTGGAGGTCTAATATTTATGCCTAACTTCCCTGTGACACCAGGCGGAACAATTGCAGTCACAGTAGGTTGTGGTGGACAACCATCAGGGGGTTCTTCACCAGGTTTCCCTAATATGATAGGACAAGATTCAGCATTTGGTGCACCAGGTAATCCTGGATTAGGACCAAGTGGTTCATTTTTAACAGCTAAAGGTGGTGGAGTTGGACAAAGTGGTTGTAGTGCTGCTCCAAACGGAGACGGCCCTAATACAGCAGGTCAAGGTGGCTCAGGTGGAGGCGCAGGTTATCAATCAACTAATAATACTGGTGGTTCTGCTACTCAACCCACTCAACCAGGAAACTCTGGCGCATATGGCTTTGGTAATGCAGGTGGTAATGTGACAGGATCAGGTGGTAGTAGAGGAGGCGGTGGAGGCGGAGGCGCTGGTGCAGTAGGCGGAAATTCAACAAATGCTAATGGTGCTGATGGTGGAGTAGGTAAAGCTTACACAATCGCCGATGGAACAACTCCAGTATTTTATGCTGGTGGAGGTGGTGGATCAAATCACGCTTCTCCATCTACAGCAGGTAATGGTGGAAATGGTGGCGGTGGAAATGCTGGTACAGGTCCATTAGGACAAAACGGCGCTCCTCCAAGTAATGCACCTGATGGTCAAGCTGGTCAAGCCAATAAAGGTGGTGGCGGTGGTGCCGCTCACTACGCAGGTCAACAAAATAGTTTTGCCCAAGCACCACAAGGTATCAACCAAGGTAAAGGTGGTAAGGGTGTTGTAATAGTAAGATGGAGTTAAGAAAGTAATTAAATGGCATATATAGGAAGAGAACCATCATATGGAGCATTTGAGAAACAGTCTTTGACTGCTGACTCATCTACTACTTCGTTTACTTTAAATTATCAAGTAGGTAGTTCTTCATCAATTATGGTTTCAGTTGCAGGGGTAATACAAGAGCCAGAAACTGGATATACATTATCTGGTGGTGGTACAAATGTTGTATTTACAGCTGCACCTACATCAGGCGATACAATATTTGTAGTATTCCTAGGTATAGCTAGAGATGCAGCACAATTTTTAAATAGTGGTGTTATTACATCACAAACATTATTAGATGAGAGAGCGAATGCGGCAGATCAATTTTTAATATTTGACTCAAGTGCCTCTGCTCTTAAAAAGATTACAGCGGCAAATGTTGTCGCAGCAAGTGTAAGTAGAACAGGAACAGGTGATGGTTCTACAGTCACATTTACAGTCACTAGTGGTGTGACAGTCGCAAATACAATGGTTTTTATAAATGGTATTCATCAAAGACCTACGACAGATTATACAATTTCAGGTACAACTTTAACTTTTGGTACAGCACCCGCTGCGTCAGATAGAATAGATGTAAGGGAGCTACCAGCGTAGATAAATAAATAGAGATATGGCAACAAAAATAAGACAATCAAATTTAGACCCAACAGTAATTAGTGGACAAACTGAATTAACAGAATTAGCTGCTGAGACAGATGTTCTTTTAGTTTTTGATACTAGTGCAGGAACACTAAAAAAGATTAAAAGAAGTAATATTAGAATAAACACACCTACGTTATCATCTGTGTCACCTACTACAGTACAATCAGGTGATGGAACAGGTAATCATACATTTACTATTACAGGTACAAATTTTGTATCTGGAACAACAGCAAAATTAAAAAATACTAGTGGAGCTGATGTTTCTTTCGCTAGTCAAACTTTAAATAGTTCAACTTCAATAACAGGTGTAATCGCTAAATCAACTTTACCAGATTCAGGTGAACCTTATGATGTTGTTGTCACAAACAGTGAAGGTTCTGCAACAATTACAGATCAAATAAATGTCAATGCACAACCAGTTTTTGTCACATCAGCAGGGTCACTTGGCGCATTATCAGAACAAACAACAATAACTCCAATTAATATTATCGCATCTGACCCAGAGTCAGCAGGTAATATAGTTTTTGATATTTTAACTGGTGGTTTACCTGCTGGTTTATCTTCAACAACTGTAAACGAAAATGGAGTTTCTAAATTTAGAATTTCAGGAACACTTTCAACTAATGTGAGTGGTCCTACAACAACAACTTTCACATTAAGAGCATCAGATGTCGCATCAAATACATCTACAAGGGCTTTCTCAATAACTGAAAACCCTGCAGGTACAGAATCATTCACATCAGACGGTACTTTCTCAGTTCCAACAGGTATTACTACAGTAAACGTACTTGTTGTTGCTGGTGGTGGTGGAGGAGGACCTGATAATGGTGGTGGCTCTGGTGGTGGTGGTTTGATATTTAGACCAGGATTTCCTGTGACGCCAGGTGGTACGGTTTCTGTCACAGTTGGTGATGGTGGAACTGCTGGTAATACAGGACAAGATTCAGTATTTGGAACACTAACTGCCAAAGGTGGTGGTAAAGGTGGACCAGGTGGTCAACCTGGTGGAAACGGTGGATCAGGTGGTGGAGCAAATGGTCACAATAACTCACTATCAGTTGGAACAGGATTACAACCTACTCAACCAGGTGATAGTGGTGCTTATGGATTTGGAACTAACGGTGGTTCTGCTAATGGAGATAATGGTAGTACAAGAATAGGTGGAGGCGGTGGAGGCGCTGGACAAGCAGGTTCACCTGCCCCTGATGGTAATGGTGGAAATGGAAAAGCTTATACTATCGCTGATGGTACAACACCAGTCTATTATGCTGGTGGTGGTGGAGGTGGAGCATTACCAGGACAACCAACAGGTACTGGCGGACAAGGTGGTGGCGGTGCTGGAAGTAGTGCGACTGATAGTTCAACAGGTAATAATGCCCAAGCCAATAAAGGTGGAGGCTCTGGTGGTGGCGGAAATGGACGACCAGGTGGAATAGGTGGAAAAGGAATAGTAATAGTTAATTACTAAATAGTAATATAGTTAAATAATTTTATAGGAGAAAATGAAAATGGCTGAAGAAGAAAAAAAATTTGGTGTAATAGAACCTAATAAGGGTGGAAATGGTAAGTTAGCGTCAAATACGACTGGCGAAGATATTACAACACAATACGATTACGGTAATATTACCGAGAGTGATAAAAAAGTCGTAGATGAGATTGTTGGTTTATTGCGAGATAGAGGTGATATACCTTGTAGTATGTTCGCAGAAGAATTAAAAAATAAATTTCAATTGGTAGAAGTACCAATGAAAAAAATTGAAGACTCTGTATGGGGTCAATTGACAAAAGATGAAAGACTAGGACAAAGTATGCAAGGTTTTAGAGAAGCAGTTGATAGTGATGGTAATAAGATAAGAATACCACACGTTGGTTTTTCTGCTGATTTAGATTACCTTGATGAGTTTGTGAATAGATTAGTAAATAAGGTTAATAAACTAAATAGTAAGTAAGAGAAAGATTTATGGCACTAACAAAGATAACAAAACAAGGTGTAGGAGCTGATGCGATTGATGCTACTAAAATAGCAGATGACTCAATTAGCGAAGAACATTTAGATGTCACAGCAATAACAGGTAATACTGAATTATCTGCGGTAGCATCCAATGATGATGTTTTGTTAATATTTGATACTAGTGCTGGCGTTATTAAAAAAATTCAAAGATCAAATGTTGCATTAGAAGTACCAAGTTTTACAGCTGTATCACCAACAACAGTGCTATCAGGTGACGGAACAGGTAATCATACGTTTACTATCACAGGTACAAAATTTGATGCAACTCCAGTTGTCACTTTTTTACGGGACGACACAGGTGTATCTATTGATGCAACTTCAACTACAAGAAATTCAGCAACACAATTAACTGTTGTCATACCAAAATCAAGTTTACCAGATTCAGGTGAACCATATGATGTTGTAATAACAAATGCTAGTGGATTAGCAACAACAGCAACAAATCAAATTAGTATTAACGCTGCTCCAGCATTTGTCACAGCGGCAGGTTCAGTTGGTACAGTTGCTGGTGGTTCAGCTATGACACCGATTGATGTTGTTGCGGCAGACCCAGAATCAGCGGGAACTGTGACTTTTGATATTATAACAGGTGGTTTACCTTTAAATTTATCTGGAACAACTGTACACGAAAACGGAGTTTCAAAATTTAGAATATCTGGTACACCAGTAAATCCTTCTGGTAATACTTCTACAAATTTCACATTGAGAGCATCTGATGCTGCCTCAAACACTAGTACACGTTCTTTTACAATAACAGTAAGTAGATCAATATCATCAACATCATTTACATCATCTGGTACTTTCGCAGTACCTAGTGGTACATCTAATTTAACCAACGTATTGGTCGTTGCTGGTGGAGGATCAGGTGGCGCACAACACGCAGGTGGCGGTGGTGCTGGTGGATTAATATTTATGCCTTGTGTTCCAGTGACACCAGGTGGAACAATAGCAGTCACAGTTGGTTGTGGTGGCGCAATGTCATCTACTAACGCACCTGCATTAGTTGGACAAGATTCGGTATTTGGTGCTTCACCAAGTCCAGGAATATCTGCCGCACTAACTGCCAAAGGTGGCGGTAGAGGTGGCTCAGGCCCTGCACACGCATTTAGTTGTGGTTCTGGACCTGGTTGTATGGCAGGCGGATCAGGCGGTGGTATGGGATATGCCCCAGCCCCAGCGCCTACAAAAGGAACTGCAACACAACCTACTCAATCAGGAAACTCAGGCGCTTACGGATTTGGTAATGATGGTGGAACTTCACCAGTTGGTTATCCAAGTGGTTGTAGAGCTGGAGGAGGCGGTGGAGGCGCTGGTGCAGCTGGATCCATAGGTGGTGCACCACAAGGTGGTAGAGGTGGTGTAGGTGGCGCAGGAAAAGCTTATACTATCGCAGATGGTACAACACCAGTCTATTATGCTGGTGGTGGCGGAGGTGGAGGTCACTCAACTAGTTATCAAGCACCTGGAGGTCAAGGTGGTGGAGGTGCAGGTGGAAATAGTCCTCCTCCTGGTGGTGCGTCTAACGCAACATTAGCGGGTGATGGTTCAGCCAATAAAGGTGGTGGAGGTGGTGCATTATTCTATGGTTCAACTCAATGTGCTTATGCAAGTTCAGCAAGTCCAAACATACCTGCTCCTGGCGCAAACCAAGGTAGAGGTGGAAAAGGAATAGTCATAGTAAGATTTTAAATATATTATAAGTATATTATTATAAGGTGTGTGATGAAAAAACAATTTGAAACAAACGTAGCTCATTTTAATACTGAGACAGGTGACAAAATACTTTATCCTTTTGGCCCTCCAATTTTTCAATCAGAAGTAGATCAATCATTTATTAAGAAACTTTTAGATGAAGGTCAAAAACTCAATATAAAAGAAAACGATCATAACTTTAGACTTGCGGGTCAACATAAGTATGGGCGCTCTTATGCATATACTGAAGAGTTTGAAAATGAAGTAGAACCTTATTTACTTAAATACGTTGAGAGATTTTTTAATGGTATAATTGATAATTTTGGTGAAACCTGTGATGTACCCCAAAATGTAATGACTAAATTTTATGGTAAAAGAGATTATAGAGTTGGCAAATTAAAGTTAGATACTTTATGGATAAACTATTCTAAAAAACACGATTTCAATCCTCCTCATACACACATAGGTGAGTTATCTTTTATCATATATTGTAAAGTACCAGAAGAAATATTTTCTGTACAGGCAGATAGTAATACTCAAAGAGCAGGTCAGGTTCATTTTAATTATGGTGAACAAATATCACCAATGGTAGGTGCAGAGTTTCCTATTATACCCTATGAAAATTTAATGTTGATATTTCCATCAAAGTTAAGACATCACGTTCCAGCCTATTGGGTGGACGCAGAACGTATAAGTGTATCAGGTAATTTTATAGTAATTTAATAATGATAGAAAACAACTTATTAAATGATAGTGGTATACATATCAAACATAATTTTTTTTCAAGTGATTTATTAAAAAATGTAAATGATATTTTTGATAAAAAAGATTTTAAAGAAACATATCAACCTGAAGAAATTTTTTATGGAAACAGATATCAAGCATACCCTTGTTATCAAAAGAAAGACAATCATATAATATTTAATTATATAAAAAGTTATATAGAAAATATTGTTAAAAAAAAATTTGAATTATTAGTTGTATTGAGAAAAGTATATTCAGAAGAATTATTAAAATCTAAAGTAAATACCAAATATGGATTAAAACATAAAGATGGTAGTGATCTAGCAGGCGTTATATCGTTAGATCATACAGTGGATGGTGGTACAGCCTTTTATTATAATCAATGTGATAACTATCCTGATATAGAAATAGGTTCTTGGCCTAATAGAATGATCTTATATAAAGGTAATAGATGGCATTCATCTTGCCACGATTTTAGTTATAAGGTCAGAAAAAATATATGTTTTTTTATAGACTATAAATAAGATTATTAAGGAGTATATAATGCAAGTACAAAATACATATTATTGGTTTAAATCAGCATTGTCACCAGATCAATGTCAAAAGATAATTGATATGGGTACTAAAAAAATTGATAGTATTAAAAATTCTGGTGGTTCTGCCGAAGCCACTACACACGGAAATAATCACAAACAAGCTTTTAAAGATGTCAAAGGTGTAATGCCACAAGATGATAAGACACTTGACGAAGTTAAAGAAGAAGTAGGTAATAAGGTAAATTTAGAAAAAGTTAGATATGTTAGAGATAGTGAGGTATCTTGGTTTGATGATCGTTGGTTATATGATTTATTACACCCATATTTAAGAACAGCAAACGAAAAAGCTGGATGGCGATATGAATGGGATTATAGTGAGTCAGTTCAGTTTACAAAATATAATAAGGGTGGTTTCTATGGTTGGCATGCAGATGGTAATAGTTGTCATTTTGGAAAATATAAAAGACACATACGTGGTGTTAGTCAGTTAGATGAAAAAGGTAATTTTAAAAGAGGATATACAGATAACCCAGGTTATATAGGTAAAGTTAGAAAGCTGTCAATGACAGTCAATCTAAATAAACCAGAAGATTATGATGGTGGTAATTTAAAATTTGATTTTGGTCCACATGCAAATCAAAAAAGATTCCACGAGTGTACAGAAATAAGACCACAAGGTTCTATTATTGTATTTCCCTCATATGTATATCATCAAGTCACCCCTGTGACTAGAGGTAATAGATATTCTTTAGTGATGTGGACATTAGGGCGACCTTTTGTGTAAGTCTAAATAGAATAAAGGAGCATAAACAATGAGTATAATGAAAAAATATATAAACAACTGGGACGAGTTAACAGAAGAACAAAAGATAAAAGCTGAAAAACAATTTAGAGGTAGTCCTGGTCTAAACGCAGCTGTCGTACACCCTGCGGCAAAATTTTTTGAAGAACATAGATGGGTTAAGATAGATAAATTCATAGATCAAAATATGTGTAATCTATTATATCATCACGTTCAATTAGAGGCCGCAAGATTAAATTATTACGAAGAACATAGTATTAAATATGATACAGATATAGATGGTTCATTTATAGACTCACAAGCTCCTGGTGATTTTAGTAAATATGGTGATCCTATTATGGATACTTTATTAAATCTATCTTTAGAACAAATGCAAACTCTTACAGGTAGAGATTTAGTTCCGACTTATTCTTATCATAGATTATACACTTTAGGTACAGATTTAAAAAGACATAGTGATAGACCAAGTTGCGAAATATCAACTACATTATGTTTAGGTTATGATAATTCAAACGTTGACGCAAGTAAGTATCCTGATTGGGATTGGCCAATGTTTATAAAAGAACCAAATGGTCAGGAAATACCAGTTCATATGAAACCAGGTGATATGATAATATACCGTGGTTGTGAATTAGAACATTGGAGAGAGCCACTTTGGGGTAATAATCACGCACAAGTGTTTTTACACTATAATGAAAAAGGTGGACAATATGATATACCTTTTGATGGTAGACCACTATTAGGTATGCCTGGTTCTTTTAGAAGTAAAGAAGGTATGGATATAAATGATGCAGGTCCTAAAAATGATGTTGTAAGTGATGATACAAATATGAAAGTTAGAGGCGATAACCTACAAACACAGGCTAGAAAAGTTATATATTAAATTTAGTTAGTTATGAGTGGTGAAAAGATTGAACAAAATTGGGACGTAAAGGTAAACATTGATAATCCTGTTTATCCATTTATAGTTATTGATAACTGGTATACTCCAGGAGAAGAAAAAGCTGTTTGGAAAGAATTAGATTTTATAAGTTGCGCTCCTAGAGATTATCATAAAAAAGCCGAAAACACAATCGTTGCTACAGATGCTGATGGTAAAGCTAAAAGTAATGCATTCAGATTTTATTTAAGTTCTTTTTATAACGAAGACATTATATCACCTATATTGAATGCAACGTATAAACAGAGATCACTAGAATTTCATAAAATTATGGCTGAAATTACACCACAGTGTCGTAGTTTTTTTTCTGCTAATGGTGACTCTTCAATGATCTCTTATTACGAAGATAAACAATTTTATAGACCACACCACGATACGTTTGCTTGGACTTGTTTGATATGGATGGTGAGAGAACCTAGAAAATTTACTGGCGGTGATTTTATATTAAATGAGCCTGAGGTAGAAATAAAATTAAAAAATAATAGAATGGTTATGTTTCCTTGTCAATTTTTACACGAGGTCACACCTGTGGTTATGAAAGAACAACCTGATGAAATGGGTTATGGTCGTTATACGATAACACATTTTTATTTTTCAGGTCCAGAAGGTGACTCAAGTGTTGAAGTTGATAGAGGTCTAACACAAAACCAAAATAAACATCTTAAATGAAAACTAATAAAATTATAATTGTTGGTGGAGGTAGTGCTGGTTTTATGACTGCGGCAACCTTAATATCACAATTTCCAAATAAAGATATAACAGTGATTGAGTCACCAAATATTCCGACAGTCGGAGTTGGTGAGAGTACACTAGGTCAAATTAACGCTTGGTTGAAACTACTTAATATTAAAGATGAAGACTTTATGCCTCACACCGATGCGAGTTATAAGTTAAGTATTCGTTTTGAAGATTTTTATAAAAAAGGCGATGGTGGTTTTCATTATCCATTTGGCAATGTTGTTGAAAATGATTATTTAGGATCAAAACAATTGTGGTTTTATAAGAAAAAAGAAAACCCAGAAACACCTATCACTGATTATGCTAACTCATTTTATGCTAATATGGCGTTAGTAAATAATAATGTTTTATTTAGAAATGATGACAATGAAATGCCAGAGTTTGATTTTGAGAATAACGTTGCATATCATTTTGATGCCACAAAATTTGGTCTATGGTTAAAAAATAATTTTTGTATACCTAAAGGTGTTAAACATATTTTAGAAGATATAAA
>MDTB01097671.1_pt1 | contig 10211 bp, 14 predicted proteins | sample 811161 | NCBI WGS metagenome assembly MDTB01 (sample SAMN05326650, study PRJNA326480) | marine metagenome | isolation source: seawater | place: Mediterranean Sea | collected 2009
CTGGTAGTGGTGGCCTTGGTAAGAATCGCACTTACGACACATACCTTTTCAGGGTACTGCTCTACTACTGAGCTACAAGGCCAAATAATTTAAGTTTCAATTAATCAAATTATTATATGAACTAGTTAATATTTTCTACTTATAATTTAGTAAGTATCCAAAAAAAATGGATCTTTTAATAATGAATACTTAAATTTTATGTTTTTTAAGTTTAATTTTTTATTAAAATAATTTTTTACAACGTTTTCATCAAATTCAGCTTTTTTTGAATATCTAATTTCATTATTTTTATTTTGAATCATTGGTGCTATTTTGAAAATTGATCCTTCTTCAATCTTTTTAGTTATTGAAAGGAATGCAGACTTAACTGTGGACATTGTATATTCAAACGGATTAGATTTGATGTTAATATTAGACATTGCATGGTAAAGGATAGGGCCACTATCTAGACCTTTAGAAAGCATATGAACTGTTGAACCAACTAAATGTGCATTATCATCGTATAATGCCCAAAAATTACAACTAGTTCCTCTGTAATAGGGTGAAACTCCCATATGAATATTAACTGCTTTTTTTTTGATTAAAAAATCTACTAATTCTCCTTTAATGTAACTGCTTCCAAAAATTATGTAATAATCACTTTTTAAAAAATCTTCTAAACTATTTAAAGGTAAATTGCTCAACTCACCAAGCTTTACAGGTAAAATTTTAATTTTTTTCTCATTTTTTTTTAATACTGGATTACCAAAAATTCTTTTTTCAGCTGAATAAACATTATTAAAATATTTTTTTATTATAGTTGGATAATTTTCTTGTCCTAAAGATTTACCAGGAATTTTATAACCATATTCTTGAATAACAAATAAATCTGTGCAAATTTTTGAAATATAATTAATAAAATAATTTGCTCTTTTCTTATCAGTTGTAAACAATGTAATCTTCATTAAACGATTTTTCTAATAATTTCTGAATGATTTTGTCTTGCAATTTCTAGGGGTGAGTTGTTGATTTTTTTCATACCTCTTTCTAATTCAATTTTCATTATTTGTTTAAATCCTAACTTAATCCCTAATTCTTTTAAAATCTCTATAGTATCCATGTTGTAGCTTCCGGAGGGATGAGACATTACTTTGATTTCATTTTTAGGTTTATTTAAAATTTCAGAAATTAAAGAAATACATTTATCAAACTGAATTTTCTGTTCCTCGTAAGATAATTTTTCAATAAGTGTATTGTGGTTATGAGCATGCAAACCTATTACGTGGCCTAAAGAATTTAATTTTATTAAATCTTCTTTATTAAAAAAAAGTTTAGAGCTATGTTTTGAAGGTATAAAATTTTTTTCTCTCATCATTTTTGACATTATTTCATGGTAAATATTTTGTTTCAAAAATATGTCTCTCACTAATCTGAACTTGATATCTTCAATGGTGTAAACTGGATGTTTAATCGTTTTTTCTTTTATTGTTTTCTTATTTTTTTCAAAAAAGTTTTCAAGATTTTTTCCTAAAAAATTATAAAATTCATTGTAAAATTTATTAATACTTTCAAAGTAGTTTGTTCTAAAATACCTGTATATTTCTAAATTATCGGGCTTTCCCTCAAAAATAGAAGTATAAACAAAAAAAAAGCTTTTTATTTTAAGATCTTCTAAAACTGGTAAAGCTACATCTATTTGGCTTTTAATACCGTCATCAAATGTAAAACAAACATTGTTTTTCAACAACTTGTTTTCTATAAATCTTTCAAAGAATACATCTGCGTTAAGAATGTTTTCTCTTCCAATATATTTTATTAATTTATAAAATTGATCATTTGAAATTGAGCCTTGGCTTTTTAAATGTGTTTTATTATCGTGAAAATGGTGAAACATTATCCCGTGAAAAAAATCATTATTTTTATTAAAATACATAATTATGACTCTAAATGCTAAATAGCTAAAATCTAAAAGTAATTCTGCCTTTAGTTAAATCATATGGCGTCATTTCAACCATTACATTATCTCCAGCTAGAACTCTAATTCTATTCTTTCTAAGTTTACCTGCTGTATGAGCCAAAATTTCATGATTATTTTCTAATATTACTCTGAACATGGCGTTAGGTAAAAGCTCCGTTACCTTTCCTTTAATTTCTAAAGTTTCTTGTTTCGCCAATTAATTTCCTTTCTTCAATCTTATTTTTACAGAGTTAGCATGACCATCTAAATTCTCATGTTTTGCTAAGTTTATAACTGATGCTCCTAATCTTTCAATACCCGTTTTTGTTATTTTTATTAGAGAGTGTCTCTTTAAAAAATCGTTAACAGATAAACCAGATGAAAATCTTGCTGAACCTGAGGTTGGTAAAACGTGATTAGGACCAGCTATATAATCACCTACAGCTTCTGGAGAAAATTTTCCTATAAAAATAGATCCTGCATTTTTTATACCTCTAATAATTTCATCATTTCTTACAGTGTGTAGTTCTAAATGTTCGGGAGCAATAGTATTAACTATCTCTATAATTTTTCTTTTATTATTACTAAGTATTGCCAAACCAAATTTTTTTAAACTTTGATAAGCAATATTTTTTTTTGGTAATTTTTTTAATTGTTGTTTTAAACATAAATTTACTAAATTAATCAATTTTCTACTATCGGTTATTAAAATTGACTGCGCAAAAATATCGTGTTCTGCCTGAGCAATCAAATCAGCAGCAACTAGCTCTGGATCAGCTTTCTTGTCTGCAATAATGCTTACCTCGGATGGTCCTGCGATCATGTCGATTCCTACATCACCAAAAACTTCTTTTTTCGCACAAGCAACAAATGCATTTCCTGGCCCAACTATTTTGTCTACCTTTTCAAAATTTTTTGTTCCATATGCAAAAGCTGCTATAGAATGAGCACCTCCGGTTTTATAAATTTTTTTTACTCCGCATTTTTTTGCTGCGTAAACAATAGCTGGATTGATGTTAGAATCTAACGAAGGAGTTGTTAGGTAAATATTTTTAACTCCTGCAACTATTGCAGGAATACAATTCATCAAAACTGTGCTCGGGTAACTTGCTGTACCGCCTGGTACATAAACACCTACTTTTTCGATAGCAGAATATTTATAGGAAAGTTCATTGTTGTATTTATCTAAATATTTAAAAGGTAAAAATTTTTGCTTCAAATGAAATTTTTTAATTCTATTGTAGGCTAAATCAATTGCTTTCTTAATGTTTTTATCAGTTTTTTTTGAAATCCTAAATATTTCTTTGTTTGTATATAAAATTTTATTTGATTTAGTTTTTACATTCGAAAACTTTCTTTCATAATTTAAAATTGCTTTATCACCATTTTTTTTTACATTTAGAATAATCTTAGAGACAGCTAACGTTTGTTTTTTTTGAATTTTTCTTCTCTTATTAAGAGTTATCTGTAAAGATTTTAAGCTATTATTGCTGCTATATTTTATAAGTTTTAACATTATATTACTTTATGTTTAGGTTTATTTTTAGTATCCCAAGCTTCTCCTTGATCATCTAAAGTAACCTCTATTACTTCAGATATTACTCTTATTATTGAATCTCCTGCAAAAATTATTTTCATTTCATAGTTATTACCAGGCGTTTTATTAGTTTCAATAGCTAGAAAGTCTAAAAATTTATCCTTTTTATGCTGGTTTATGTTTTTTGAAAATACCTCGAGAACATTATCGAACTTTAAGATGGTTCTTATACGTTTATTTTTTCTAAAAACACCCTTCTCGACATCCTCCCACATAAACCGATTTAGTTGTAAAAGAAAAATTTTATTTTTTTTTAAATTTGCAATATCGGAGATACTCGCAATAGAGTCCTGAAGATGAGCAGATACTACTCTCAAATCTTCCTCTGTTCTTGCTATAAGTTTAAGATTCCTTGCTTCCATTTTAAATTCTTTTGATCTCAGCCTTACAAATTTTAAGTTTATTTTCTAAAAGTTCGTATCCTCTATCAAGATGATAAATTCTATTTATAATTGTTCTCTTATCAGCGACTAATCCTGCTAAAACTAAACTTACTGAAGCCCTCAGATCAGTAGCCATTACCTCAGCGCCAGTTAGTTTAACTGGTCCTTTAATAATTGCTGTCTTACCTTTTATCTCTATCTGGGCGCCCATTCTTTTTAGTTCTGGTACATGCATAAATCTATTTTCAAATATATCTTCTGTAATTTTAGATTCTCCTTTAGCTTGAGTTAATAATACCATTAATTGAGCTTGTAAATCAGTTGGAAAACCAGGGTAAGGTTTTGTTGAGATTTTAATTTTTTTTAAATTTTTATTTTTTGTTATGATAATTGAAGATTTTTTTTTTCTTATTTTAACACCTATTTTTTTAAGTATATCGATATCATTTTTTACTACTTTCGGATTAATATTATCAATTTTTATACTTTTTTTTGCTATTAAAGCACAAGCAATCATATAGGTTCCAAGCTCTATTCTGTCAAAAATTACCTTATGTGAAATTTTTAATTTTTTAGTTTTACTTCCTAAAATAGTTATTGTCCTTCCATTACAATTAATATCTGCTCCTAATTTGTTTAGAAAAAGTATTAAGTCTTTTATTTCTGGTTCAATAGCACAATTTTTCAACACAGTTTTTCCTTGAGCTTTGAATGCTGCAATTAAAGCATTCTCTGTTGCTCCAACAGAAATTGATGGAAACTTTATTATTGTCCCTCTTAGTCCCTTCTTTGCTTCTGCGAGTATGTATCCATCTTTTATTTTTATTCTTGCTCCAAGTTTTTTTAAAGCAAATAAGTGTAGATCCACTGGTCTAGTCCCGATAGCACATCCTCCGGGTAATGAAACTTTTGCTTTCCCATATTTTGATAATAGCGATCCTAAAACTAATACTCCAGCTCTCATCGTTTTGACAAGTTTGTAAGGAGCTAATGTAATTATATTTTTATCACTATTTGTTATTTCAATCGTCTTCTTTTTTTTTATAATCTTAGTTTTTAAACCAATAAAGTTTAATAAATCAACCATTGTAAAAATATCTTTTACTAATGGAATATTTTTTAAAAAAACTTTGTTAGCGAGAATAGATGCAGCTAATATGGGTAAGGTTGAATTTTTAGATCCTGATATAGAAATTTTTCCAGTTAACTCTCTTCTACCTTTAATTATAAGCTTTTGCATTAAAGTGATTAAACTTTTGGAAGAGTTACACCTTTTTGTTTCATATATTTGCCTTTTCGATTAGCATAAGTAACGCTTGGTTTTTCATTGCCTTTTAAAAATACAAATTGAGCTACTCCCTCATTGGCATAAATTTTTGCAGGTAATGGAGTGGTGTTAGAAAATTCTAGAGTAACATGTCCCTCCCAACCAGGTTCTAGAGGGGTTACATTTACGATAATTCCACATCTAGCATAAGTCGATTTTCCTAGACAAATAACTAAAATATCATCGGGAATTTTAAAATATTCTATTGTTCTTGCTAGGGCAAAAGAATTTGGTGGAATTATACATTCTTTTCCAATTTTTGTAATAAAGCTATCTTTTTTGAAAATTTTAGGATCAACAATACCTGAATTAACATTAGTGAAAATTTTAAACTCATTTGATACTCTCGCGTCATATCCAAAAGAAGATAGACCAAAAGAAATTTTTCCTCTCCTTACCTGTTTATCTACAAAAGGTCTTATCATCCCCTTTTGTTTTGCAGTTTTTTTTATCCATTTATCAGAAAGAACTGTCATTTTTTCTTTTTCTCTTTTTTGATTTTCTTTCTTTTTTTAAGGTTTCTTTTTAAGGCAGCCTCACGACTTTTTATAAGAGAATCTTTTTTTTCAAAAGATTTCATTAAAAAAAGTTAGTTTTTATCTGGGTTTGTTAAGTCCTCAAGTGTTATAGGTTTATCGATATCATGCATCAATTTTTCCTCGGACACTTTAGAATTATCGACTGAACGCTTTGCTCTTCTTTGCTCGATTCTCGCTTTACGCTTAGCCTCTTTTTTCATTGCTTTATCGCCTCGCGTAGACTTATAGTCATAGTGAATTCCCATATTGAGCGTCCCTTCATTAATTTTTAAATTTACTTCTTGAGGCCTTAATTTGCAAGCCTCTTGATTGAAGCTTCTTAATAATTATAAAAAAAATCGACAAAATTACGGCAACTATTACATCTTGAAGTGGCGTTGCATTTGGAAAACCATAATTCCATAAAATCACTAAAATAAACCAAGCAAACCAGTTAATTTTTTTTGCCATTAATTATACAACCTTGTTCATTACAATTTTTACCTAAATTCACATTATTAAAAAAATCTAAAGCTCTTATAGCTGTCATCATATGGTTTTTATAAATGTTAAGGTATCCATTTAAGCTATAAGATAATTTTTTGGCCTCGTTCATCATTCCTAATCTGACTAAATTAATGAGCATGACAGCATTTCCATTAGGAATAGTATTATCACCTATGTCAATAGGTTTAAAGAAAGTGTCGTTGCTATTTTTTTGATTTTTTTGAAAGATGTTTTTATCCTCTAAAAAAAATTTAGCAAAAGCCTCTTCTGATAATTTTTTTGCTAAATCCTTATATTTAAAATTCATTGTTTTATCTGATAAATCATTTATTGCGTTTATCAAAAAAGCATAATCTTCTATAAAAGCGATATTAGTTGAGTAGCTATGATGAATTTTATTCTTGATATACTTATTTTCAATTTTTAAAAAAACTTCTTCAGCTAATTCAAAATATCCTTTATTTTCTAAAATTTCATTAGCAGAAATTAAAGCGCTTATCATAAGGCAATTTAAATCTAGTTGTGTTTTGTTATCAAAAAAAGGCTTACTTCTTTTTAATCTAATTTGTAGTAGTTTATTTAAAATCTCTTTAGTTGGTTTTTGTTTTTCAACCAGAATAATTTTATTTTCCCAGTTCCCCTCAGGCGTTATTTCAAAGTATTTTTCAATTTTTTCAATATCTTTAATTTCACTTTGAGAATAAACATAATATTTACCCTCTTCTCCATCGCTATCTGCGTCATACGCGGAACCAAAAAAACCATCATTATTAATAAAGTTTTTTTTTAAAAATTCTACTGTTTGCTCCAATTTTTCTTTAAAATAATTGTCTGAATTTATTTTACAATATTTAGAAAGTAATAAAACAAATTGAGTATTATCGTAAAGCATCTTCTCAAAATGTGGGATTATCCAATCTTCATCTACTGTATATCTAGCGATGCCACCTTCAACATGATCATATATTCCTTTTGAACATAATTTTTTAATAATAATCTCAACCGGCTTCAGATACTTCGTGTTTTTAGAAGTATTGTAAAAATAAAGTAGGGTTTCAAATAAATTAAAAGTTGGAAATTTAGGTGCACCTTTAAAACCGCCTTTTATTGGATCCAATTGGTTTAAAGATATTTCAAGAATTGGTTCAAGATCTTGATTTAAGACAGAATTTTTTTTCAAATCTAAATTTTTAATAATTAAATCTTTTTGCTTTACTATTTTTTCTCTTTGGTCTTTGTAGGCTTCAGAAACTTTAAGCAAAACTTCCTTAAATGATGGTAATCCATGTTTGGCTTCTTTAGGAAAATAAGTGCCTCCCATAAATGGAACACCGTTTTCATCTAAAAACATTGTCAAAGGCCACCCTCCTCCAGTTTGATTAAATAATTGAAATGAGCTTTGAAAAATAAAATCTAAATCTGGCCTTTCTTCCCTATCAACTTTTATATTTACGAAAAGATCATTCATTAAATTTGCTGTTTCAATATCTTCAAAACTTTCATGAGCCATAACGTGACACCAGTGACAGCTTGCATATCCAATACTAAGTAAAATGGGCTTTTTATTTTTTTTCGAAAACTCTAAAGTTTCTTTAGACCAGATTTGCCAATGGACTGGATTATCTTTATGTTGTTTAAGATAAGGACTTAAATCAGTAGATAAAACATTTTCATTAATTTTTATCATCAAAAAATTTTTTTTTAATTATTAAAGAAATCATCATAAGACAAGCAAACATAAGAATTGGTAAATAAATCCCTGGAGTTAAGATGAAGTCAAACATATTAAAATTATCTGATTGTTTTACATAAGAATTTAGTCCAGCACCTATGGTGTTAAAAATAAAAAAACCAGGTATAAATCCAAAAAAACTTGAAAGAAAATAATTCAACTTACCCATACCAAATAGAACTGGTATTAGGTTTTGCAGTCCAAATGGCACTCCCAGGCCGCCAATAAATCTATATACAAAAAAATAGTAAAATTCGTTTTTTTTGAATAACAAAATATATTTTTCAAATTTTTGTTGTAGAATCTTTTTGACTAGCTCCCTAAAAAAGAAATTTCCTATAGAGTACAAAATCAATGCTCCAACTGAAATTGAAATTACAGAAATTAAAGTTCCTATCCATTGACCAAATAATATTCCAGAAATTATTAATAAAGGTGCACCAAAGCCTAGAAGAGCAACCCAAAGAACTGCGAAAATAAAAAAGTAAATTAAATTTGTAATTATACTTACACTAACAAAATTGCTTAAATTTTTTTGAAGTTCTTTATAATATAAAAAATCATTTAATTTACTTATTTCTATACTTGTAAAAACAAAATATAATAAAGTGATTAGTATAATTAAGTAAGAAATACCCAAAAATGTTTTCAAATTTTTACTCATAATTTACCTGTACAATAGACAACAATTAAAATATATACCTTTAAATATTTATGAAAAGAACATTTCAGCCCAGCAATTTAGTTAGAAAAAGAAGACATGGTTTTAGAGCTAGAATGGCTACAAAAGCTGGTAGACAACTTATTGCTCGTAGAAGAGCTAAAGGAAGAAAAACACTTTCTACCTAATAATAGATGGTAAAGCTTGAAAGTTTAAAAAAAAGCAACCAATTTAGAAAAGCTTTAAAAGAAAAAAAAATTCATACGGAATATTATTCTATTTTTGCAGCAAAGAATTTTTTCAAACCAAAATATAAAAGTAATTTATTAATTAGTTTTGTTATGAAAAAAAAAATTGGAAATGCAGTCAAAAGAAACAAAATTAGAAGAAAATTAAAAGCAATTGTTCGTAAATTATTAAAAAAAAGAGGTGCAATTAACAAGGATTACACTTATATAGTTTTTGGTAAGTCTAGTGCTTATACTCTAAAACAGAATGTGCTTTTGCCATTAATGGAGAAAAGTTTTAGTAAATTAAAAAAATAAAATGACAAAAATTCTTATTTCCATAATCAAAATCTATCAATATTTAATTTCTCCATTGTTAGGTAATAGATGTAGATTTTTACCTAGTTGTTCTGAGTATTTTATTGAAGCACTTGAAACTCAAGGTTTAACAAAAGGAATCAAATTGGGGTTAAAAAGAATTTTAAAATGTCATCCATTTAAGAAACTTGGTGGCAGTCACGGATTAGATTTCGTGCCAATTTCAAAAGATAAAAAGGAGAGCAATAATGGATAGAAATGTTTTTGTTGCAATTGCTCTTTCAATGTCTGTTTTGCTTTTCTGGGGTGCGTTCTTTGAAACTCCTAAAAAAAACTTCTGATCAACAAATAAATCAAAAGGTAGAACAAAAGAGAGAGCAAAACTCCATCGCGCCAACAATCGATCAACCAAAAATAATAAAAAAACTTACCAGAGAAGAGTCCATTAATACAAGCAAAAGAGTTAAAATTGAAAATAATAGTGTAATAGGTTCAATTAATTTAAGAGGCGCTTTGATTGACGATATATCTTTTAAAAAACATAAACAAAAAGTTGAAGATGCAAAAAATATTATTTTTTTAAATCCCTCTGATACTGAAAACGGCTTTTATATTGAGACAGGTTGGACAAGTATTGGAAATAAAATTAAAGTTCCAACAAAAGAAACCGAATGGACAGTAAAGGGTAATAATATTTTAAGCGATAACACCCCTGTTATTTTGCAATGGAACAATCAAGAGGGAGTTATTTTTGAAAAAAGAATTGAGTTAGATGACAAATACTTATTTAAAATATCACAGCAAGTAAAAAATAATTCAAATTCATCTATAAATCTATATCCGTATGCACAGATGACAAGAAATAAAATTCCCGATGATATTCAAAATTTTTACATTCAACATGAGGGGTTTATTGGCGTATTTGATGATGAATTAAAAGAAGACGACTATGATGATGTAGAAGAAAAAAAAATAGTAAGAGAATCAAGTGAAGGCTGGCTTGGA
>MDTB01138696.1_pt1 | contig 10211 bp, 6 predicted proteins | sample 811161 | NCBI WGS metagenome assembly MDTB01 (sample SAMN05326650, study PRJNA326480) | marine metagenome | isolation source: seawater | place: Mediterranean Sea | collected 2009
AAGTTTCACCAATTGAACCAGTGCCTTTTTTTTTGCTCCTCTTTGGACTGGTAGCAAGAGCCCAAACTCCAATATTACATTGACTAATTTCATAGGTGTCTCTGACACAACCATAAACAACTATTCCGAACCAACCATTTTTTTCTGCCATTTCCGTTAGAGCTCCACCAACTAAGGCACATCTATTACTAGCACCACCGTCGATCATTAAAACTCTTCCCTCGCCGGGTTCTTCCAATGAAGACCTAACAAGACTATTGTCTTCTATAGCCTTTACAGTTAGTATTTGCCCTGATGAATTCTTTTTACCTCCATACGATTTAAAAAAGGGAGGCAAAATTCTAATTTCACCAGTATCGATTAAATTTTCGTTAGAATCACAAATATCTGCAGTACATTTCATATTAATTTTTTTTATTTAAAACTTTAAGGTTACAACAATTTCCCATGAATCTTAATATTTGGGTTAGATTAATTTTAACTGTTGCATCTAGGTATTGGAGAAAAAGGATCAAAATAAACGAATCCTGCTCCACTCCCTTTAGAGTGATGCCTACCGATTTAGACCTCAATTTACATATGAATAATGCACGATACTTTGCATGGATGGACATTGCAAGGCTTGATCTACTGCAAAGGACCGGATTACTAAAAACATTAAGATCAAAAAAGTGGTTTCCAGTTGTTGCTGATGAGACAATTAGTTTTGGAAAATCTTTAGATCTTTTTGATAAAGTTTATGTGATAACAAGAATTCAAGGATGGGATGAAAAATTTATTTTTCTAGAACAAAGTTTTGAAAAAAATAATGAAACCATTGCTGGCGGAATAGTAAAATCGTGTATATTGAATAAAAAAGGTCCTGTTCCTACTGAGCAAGTTTTGAAAGCTCTTAATCACAATGAAAATTCACCAGAATTACAAATTTGGATAAAAGACTGGGAAAAAGCGAGGAAACCTCTTTTAAAAAGAGAGTAGTTAAATTTCTTCCCTAAGAGTTTTCCTGGATATTTTCCCCACGTTTGTTTTGGGTAACTCATCTTTAAAAATTATTTCTTTAGGGCACTTGTAAGCCGCCAAATTTTTTTTACAAAATGCCACCAATTCTTCTTTTAAGATAGGTTCATTTTTCTTTACAACAAACAGTCTAACAATCTCATCATTCTCTTTATTTTTACCCCCGACAACAGCACACTCCAAAATTTTTGGATGAGATGAAACTACCTGTTCAACTTCATTTGGATAAACATTAAAACCACTAATATTTATCATGTCTTTTTTTCTATCAACAATGGAAACAAAGCCATTTGAATTCATTTTCCCTAAATCCCCAGTCTTAAAAAAACCATCCTTGGTAAAAACCAGCTTTGTTTCCTCAATATTTTTCCAATACCCTTTCATAATCTGAGGACCTTTTACTAAAATTTCACCCACTTCTTCATAAGGAACAGTTTCACCAACATCATTGGATATTCGAACTTCTGTAGAGGAAACTGGAAGTCCAACATTGCCACTGTAGTTTTTAGCATTAACAGACACTACAGTAGCAACTGGAGATGTTTCAGATAGTCCAAAACCTTCGATCAATGGACATCCTGTAATTTTATGCCATCTTTCGGCTACAGAACGTGTTAATGCCATACCTCCTCCAATGGAAATTCTTAGATATTGGAAGTCCAGTTTACAAAAATTTTTTTGGTTCATTAATGCGTTAAAAAGTGTATTTACTCCGGGAAAAATATGGAAACGTTCTTTACTCAAGGTTTTTACAAAACCGCTAAAATCTCTTGGGTTTGGAATCAATAAATTTTTAACTCCTGATTTCAATCCCAAAAGCATACAGGCAGTTAGAGCAAAAATATGATATAGGGGTAAAGCACATACCGTAACTGGCTGTTCCGACTTTTCAAACGTTTCTTTGATAGGATCAAAATTCATGTCACCAAGTGCTGGTTTATACCAAGCTTCTGCCTGAAGACAATTTGCAACTAGATTTCGATGGGTAAGAATTGCAGCCTTAGCTACACCAGTCGTTCCACCAGTGTATTGTAGGCAAGCAGAGGATCCTGGCATAATATTTTTCGGATAAAAGTATTTTTTTGAGTTTCCCTTAATTATCTTATCTAATTTGTGCATAAAAATATTACAGTCATGAAGTTTATTTTTTTTAATTACCCTTTTTAGATAACGAAGTACAAAATTAATAAAAATACCTTTAAAACCAAGGAAGTCTCCAACACTTGTTTTTATTACATGCTTAATTTTTGTGCCCTTTATTGCTTTTTCCAAAACCCACGAAAAATTATCTAAAATAATAATTGCCTCAGCCTCAGAGTCAATTAATTGATGATTTAATTCTCTTGGGGTGTATAAGGGATTAACGTTTACAACTACAAAACCTCCTCTGATAACTGCTGCAATTGAGATGGGGTTCTGCAAAAGGTTTGGGAGCATGACAGCAACTTTTGCGTTAGGACTCAAGTTAAGGTGCTGTAAATAAGCAGCAATTTTTTTTGAGTGTATGTCCCAATCTAAAAAAGATAATTCTAAATTCATACATTTGTATGCTGATAAGGAATTATGCTTTTTGAAGGAATCCTCTATAAGCTCTAATAAATTTTTATATTTTTCAGGATTAATTTCATGAGGTACATTTTCGGGGTAATGGCTTAGCCATGGTTTTTTGGGGTTTTTTATATTATTCATTTTTGTCTCCAATCAATATAATGCTACAAAAAATGAAAAAAAAATTATTGACTTTCTGGTGTATCAGTATAATAATCACAATTCAAACGTTTGTTTAAATTCATAAGGAATTCTAATTGAGTGCTACTTTGGAAAATGAAGTTCACCAAACTCAGACTGTTGGTAAGATACTAGAGTGTGCCGAAAGATTATTTGCTACCAAAGGTTATGACGCAGCTTCAATAAGAGATATAACAAATGAAGCTGGAGTTAACTTAGCCTCAATACATTATCATTTTGGATCCAAAGAAAAATTATTAGAGGAACTTTTAAAAAAAAAACTTGATTGGTTGAATCAAGAAAGATTATTAGCCTTGCTAAAACTTGAACAAGAGTCTAAAGGTGCTCCAATAAGACCATCAGCAATATTGGAAGCTTTTTTTGGTACCCTTTTAAAAATGGTTGACGATAAAAAAAATGGTGGTGAAATGTTTCTAAAACTTTTAGGAAGATCTTCCCTCGAACCCAGTAATTTAGTTTGGTCAGTTGCAACAGACCAACACACTGACGTCATTAAACGATTCAAGTCCGCTTTATGTAAAGCTTTGCCCAATGTTCCTGAAACTGAGATTTTATGGAGATTTCACTTTATGCTTGGAGCGACAACTTTTGCCATTTCAGGAAATGGATTACCCGCACTTTTCTCTAATACCAATATCCAAATGGAGCTTACTTCAACCAGTCAAAAACTGTTGATGAAAAGACTTATGGCATTTCTTTTGGGAGGGTTAAGAGCACCCTTATCAAAGAATTTAAAGGTATGCAAAACCTAATTTATGGAAAATAACAATGAATACTAAATGGTTCACAAAACTATTATTAAATAAAATAAGACTTGGTCTTCCTCCAATGTCAGAGACAGAAAAGATTGCGCTTGAAGCTGGAAGTGTATGGTGGGACAAAGAAATTTTGAGTGGTAAACCAAATTGGAATTCATTATTCAGTAGCCCCGCACCAAAACTGAGTAAAGAAGAAGATGCTTTTATCAACAATGAAGTTAATCAAGTATGTGAAATGGTTAGAGAATGGGATATTAATCATAACCATAACGAGCTTCCTGAAAACATCTGGAGTTTCATCAAAGAAAAAGGATTTTTAGGTATGATCATACCTAAAGAATATGGAGGATTAGAGTTTTCAGCATATGCTCAATCACAAATACTTACAAAACTTGCTACCAGAAGTTCTGCATTGTCGGTAATGGTAATGGTTCCTAATTCTCTTGGACCAGGTGAACTTCTTGTGCATTACGGGACTGAAGAACAAAAAAAACAATATTTACCAAAGTTATCTAATGGAAAAGAAGTACCCGCCTTCGCATTGACAAGTCCATGGGCAGGCTCTGATGCGGCCTCTATACCGGATATTGGGCTTATCAGCAAAAAAAAATATAAAGGTAAGGAGATTATTGGAATTAATGTCACATGGGACAAAAGATATATAACCCTTGCACCAATATGCTCTGTATTAGGATTAGCTTTTCATGCTTACGATCCAGATGGTCTTTTAGGAGAAGTAAAAGATTTAGGCATTACTTGTGCCCTTATCCCTGCAAAACACCCAGGTGTTGAAATTGGAGATCGTCATATGCCTCTGAGTGTAAAATGGCCTAATGGCCCCACTAAAGGAAAAAATGTTTTTATTCCAATTGATTTTGTAATTGGTGGACAAAAAGGAATTGGACAAGGATGGAAAATGCTTATGGAATGTTTAGCGGCTGGTCGAGCTATTTCACTTCCATCATCAAATGCTGGAATTGCTCAATTGACTGCTCGAACTGTCGGAGGGTATGCACGAATACGGCAGCAGTTTAAAACTCCAATTTCGAATTTTGAAGGAATTTCGAGTATCTTGGGACAGATTGCAGGAAAAACTTTCATAATTGACTCTACCAGAAAATTAGCTGCTGCAGCAATTGACACAGGAGAACGCCCATCTGTAATTTCAGCTATAGCAAAAGTTCACGCAACAGAAAAAGCAAGGGAAGTTGTCAGTTCAGGAATGGATATCATCGGTGGTAAAGGTATTTGCCTTGGTCCATCAAACTTTTTAGCAGAAGCTCACATCCAAACTCCTATCAGCATAACGGTTGAAGGAGCAAATATACTAACTAGAAGTCTTATTATATTTGGACAGGGAGCGATAAGATGCCATCCCTATGTTCTAAAGGAATTGAAAGCTGCACAGAACCCAAATCAAAATGAGGCATTGGATCAATTTGATATTGCTGTTAAAAAGCATTTTTCAATGATTATAAAAAATTTCAGTCGTGCTTTTTTGTCGGGTCTAACTGGTGCTTATTTAATAAAAACAAACTCAAAAATTGACGCTGAATGTAAAAGATTTCTTCAAAGTGCTGATAGGTTTTCTGCGGCTTTTAGCTTCGTTGCTGACTATTGCCTACTAACTTTAGGGGGTAAACTTAAACGAAAAGAGATGATATCTGCTAGGCTAGGGGACATTTTATCTAATCTATTTATGCTATCAGCATGCCTTAAAAATCATAAAGATAATGGGCAAAAGAAAGAGGATTTAGCAGTTACGATAGTATCTTGCAAAATTTGTTTGGATGGAATAACTAAGGCTTTTGATGGTTTGTTTTACAATTTACCTAATAAATTTTTGGCACTTATTTTAAAGAGAATAGTTTTTCCTTGGGGTTATGAAAAATTTGAACCAAGTGATGAAGAATTATTTATGGCATCTAAACAAATCACTGAAAATGGAAAGGCTAGAGACAAGTTAACAGCTGAAGTTTACGTGAGCAAAGACACAAATAAAGACACACTTAAAAAGGAACCTGTAAGCTGTATTGAAGCAGCGCTAGAAGCAACAATACTTTGTGATCCGATTGAATCTAAAATTAGAGCAGCCGAAAAAAAGGGGCGTTTCGTCAATAACCCGCTTGCTAATGTTCGAGATTTAGCATTAGAGGCTTTCAAAGAAAATGTAATTACCAAAGAAGAGTATAAATTACTAAATTCTAAAAATGAACTCAGAGATATGATTATTCATGTAGATGTATTTGACCATTCTCTAAAAAATATAAAAGTTAAAACTGAAAAAAAGTTTGCTAAGGCAGCTTAATTATGAGGTATAAGTAATGAGTCAACCTGTTTATATTATCGATGCCTCGAGAACGCCTTTTTTAAAAGCTCAAAGTAAGTTGGGACCAGGACTTTTTAGTGCAAGTGAGTTAGCTGTTCAAACTGGTAAAAGTCTTTTAATGAGACAAAAAATTAAACTATCAGATATTAATGAGGTTATTATTGGTTGCGCAATTCCAAGTGTTAATGAAGTTAATATAGCTCGTGTAATTAGTCTGAGAATTGGATGCTCAGAAAAAACACCTGCATGGACAGTAATGAGAAACTGTGCAAGTGGGATGCAAGCCTTATCATCCGCATCACACTCTATTAAATTAGGTCGTTCTGATATTGTACTTGCTGGAGGAACAGAATCACTGTCTCACTCACCTTTGTTGTTTTCTTTAGAGGCGACTAGATGGTTTGCAGGTTTTTCGAGTTCTCGTAATTTCTCAAAAAAGCTCAATCAATTGTTAAACTTTAGACCTCATATGTTGATTCCAATTATCAGTATTTTAAAAGGACTAACAGATCCAAATATTGGTTTAAATATGGGTCAAACAGCTGAAAATCTTGCGAAAAAATTTTCAATTTCTAAGAATGAGGCAGATCAATATTCACTTTTAAGTCATAAAAATTCAATCAACTATGAAAAGGAAATTCATTCAAAACAAATCACATCGATATACAGTTCCAACGGATCATATTTTAATAAAGATGATGGGATCAGACCAAACTTAGAAATTGATAATCTAAAAAAATTAAAAGCTGTTTTCGATCGACCAGATGGCACAATAACAGCCGGTAATAGCTCTCAAGTTACTGACGGGGCTTGTCTCTTTTTACTGGCTTCAGAAAAAGCAGTCAGGGATTTTAATTTAAAACCGATTGGTGCAATTGTTGACGAAGAATGGGCTGGTTTGAGCCCTGCTGAAATGGGATTAGGTCCCATACACGCCTTCATTCCAATAATCAAACGGAATAAACTTAAAAAATCTTCCATCGATGTATGGGAGATTAATGAAGCATTTGCTGCACAGGTTTTAGCCTGTCAAGCAGCATTAGATAACGATGAATATTGTAAATTACACTTAGATATGAAAGAAAAGTTTGGATCCATTGACAGTGAAAAATTAAATATAGCTGGCGGTGCAATCTCTTTAGGGCACCCTGTAGGTGCAAGCGGTGCAAGAATAGTTTTAAATGCTCTAAACCTTCTGGAAAATAAAAATGGCAAAAGAGCAATAGCCTCGATTTGTATCGGTGGCGGTCAAGGTGGTGCTATGCTAATAGAAAGATATCAATGATGAAAAGTTATTTTAATATCAGTCTGTTTTCATCTCTTTATTGGAAACTTTATCTAGATGATGAAAACATTCTTTGGGTAACTCTTGATTGTCCAGATCGGTCCGCAAACATATTAAGTTCTTTAGTAAGAAATGATTTAAATATTTTCATTGATGGCTTTAATAGTCATTCAAACAATAGTGTTAATTTAAAAGAAGTGAAGGGCATAGTTTTTAAATCTGGAAAAAAATCAGGTTTTGCTGCAGGTGCTGACATAACTGAGTTTAAAGCCTTGGCAGAAACTAAAAATTTCATCGATCAAAGCAGAAACTTAGTTCTAGATGGCTGGAATTTGTACAATAAATTAGAAAAATTATCAAACCAAATCCCTACTGTTGCACTTATCAATGGATTTTGTATGGGTGGTGGATTTGAATTTGCACTAGCCTGTAAGTACATTGTTACAGTGGACCAACCTAAAACAAAAATGTCATTGCCTGAGGTTCAACTTGGTATATATCCAGGATGGGGTGGCATTAAAAGACTTCCTTATCGAACGGGAGTTTTATCGGCATTTGACTTAATGTTAACTGGTAAGGCAGTTGATTCACGTAAAGCCAAGAAAGTGGGATTATCTGATTTTTCCTCACCAGCAAGGGTTGCTGATTTCACTTGTAAAAGACTTATCAAAACTCAACCTCAGCGGAAAAAACTGTCGATGCTTAATAAATTATCGTTAGGTTTTTTTAGACCATTTATTTATAAACTTTTATTGAGACAGCTAAACAAAAAAGTTCAGCAAATCCACTATCCTGCTCCATTCGCAATACTTGAACTTTGGAAAAAACACGATGGAGATCCAAGTGCTGATTTGTCAATTCATGACAAGGTAATCAGCTCTTCATCAACTAAAAATTTAATAAGAATTTTTTTCCTACGTGAGAAGTTGAAATCCATTGGAAAATTAAAAAAAGATTCTAACCTTAATGATTTAGAACATGTTCATGTCGTTGGGGCTGGAACAATGGGTGCTGACATTGCTGTCTGGTGTGCCATAAATGGTTTATGTGTGACTCTTCAAGACACATCAGAGAAACAAATGGGAAAAGCGCTCTTAAATGCAAACAAAAGTATCAAGAGAAAAATAAAAAATAAATTTCTTGCTCAGCAAACAGCTGACAAGTTGATCCCTGATCCCTCTGGTCACGGAATTAAAATAGCCGATGTGATCATTGAGGCAATAGTTGAAAACTTAGATGCGAAAAAAACTTTATTCAAACAAATCGAGTCACTTGCAAAACCAAATGCTATTTTGGCTACAAATACCTCGAGTATCCGAATAGAAGAAATAGCATTAGGATTAAATTCACCTGAACGTTTGATTGGAATTCATTTTTTTAATCCAGTAAGAAGTATGCCTCTAGTTGAAGTCATTAAGACACAAAGCCTCGATGAAAGTGTAGAAAATTCAGCTTATGATTTTGTCAAAAAAATTGGTAAGCTACCTTTACCTGTAAAAAGTAGCCCCGGTTTCCTTGTGAACGCTGTTTTAGGTCCATACCTCCAAAATTCTATGAGATCAGTAGATGGAGGTTACACCCCAGAACAGGTTGATAAAGCTATGAAAAGTTGGGGAATGCCCATGGGGCCACTTGAACTTCTCGATGTTGTTGGTCTTGACATAATGGTAGCTGCAGGAAAGACAATGCTTAAAGATGGAGTTCTTCCTGAGTGTTTAGACGAGCTGGTAAAAAAGAATCATCTAGGGAAAAAAACTAATAAGGGGTTTTATGATTGGAATAAAGGTCAAAAAATTAATAGAAAATCTAAACCATTAAGTTCAACTGAAGCTCATCAACTGGCAGAAAATTTAATCACTCCTTTGATTAAGCAAACTGATTATTTAGTTAAATCAAAAGTTGTCGATAACAGTGAATTAGCTGATGCTGGTGTAATTTTTGGTACTGGCTTTGCTCCATTTAGGGGAGGACCATTGAATTATCAAAGTGTGAAAATTAAAGAAAAAATTTCAGGGGTATAAAATTTATATTTCACTTAGTTTTAAATCATGGGGTTACTCCTATTCTTCTTAAGGCATTTGGTTGAAAATTAGAAATTTTAGCTTTAAATCCAAATCTAATTGGTTTATTTATTTCATTATCTAAGCCGGTTAATAAATAAGATTTTTTATATAAATCATGATAAATGCTTAACCTATAAAATGGAATACCGTGATCGTATGACTGAACAAGACCATGCAAAGCAACTCTCCAAAGTTCTCCTTTTTTACTAAATACTTCCTCCATAACAATTGTCCAGCTGTCCTCATCAATGTAGAAAACTCTATCTTGGTAAATATGTCTCATGCCTTTTTTTAATCTTGCTCTCACAACCCAAACTCTATGATGCTCAAAACGCATAAGAGAGGGGTTTACCGAACCAGGTTTTATGATTTCTTCATAATTAATTTTTTTCTCACCAATCTTGTAAGTATTGTATGGCACGATTAAAGTTTTTTTTCCTATCAGCTCCCATGAGTACCTATCAGTCGCACCATTAAACCCGTCGACTTGATCTGCTGTTATCATACCTTCTGAACCGTTTCCCACTCCGTCATAGGCAACATCGGGAGCTCTTCGAACTCTTCTTTGAGCTGACGAATAAATCCAAGCAGATCGTTTTTTTTGTCCATAATCCCTCGGTTCATGAACAAGCAAAATATCTCCTTTCAAACTTCTGGGCTCTGTGAACTTCGCAAGTGCAAAAAAAAGTGTATTTATATAAGGTGAATTTAATTTATCTTGATAAACCTTTTTTGACCAAACGCCAATCCTATTGTATGAACCATCAGGTCTGACTGGAAAAACATGAAGATTCCTTTCAATACTTCCGCCTTGAAATCTAAATAGGTGATTTTTAATAACCTCTAATCCAGACTTGGGATTTAGAAAAGGAACATAATACATCTTAGATATTTCATTCTTGTTTTGACTATTATTTAAAATAAAATACGTAGATAATCTTTTCTTTATATCTTTAGGATAACTTATGCTGCGCCTAGTTGGATAAAGATAAATTTCAAAACCTTTAATT
>MDTB01221619.1_pt1 | contig 10211 bp, 8 predicted proteins | sample 811161 | NCBI WGS metagenome assembly MDTB01 (sample SAMN05326650, study PRJNA326480) | marine metagenome | isolation source: seawater | place: Mediterranean Sea | collected 2009
GGTTCAAGCTCGATAAATGGTCTTTTATATGTTAGGGGGCAGCAGGAGGACTTCAATCATTGGCATGATTTGGGTAATATTGGTTGGGCTTGGAATGATGTCTTACCATTTTTCAAAAAGCTTGAAAAATGGGAAGATTCTCAAAATCAAAAAAATAGAGATTTTCGTGGTTTTAGTGGACCACTATCAGTTTCAAGCATAAGAGTAAAAAGAGATATTGTTGACGCTTGGCTTAAGTCTGCAGTTAACAATGGTTACCCCATGAACAGTGACTATAATGCTGAGAGGCAAGAGGGTGTTGGTTATTTTCAGCAGACAGCTTGTCATGGGAAGAGATGTAGTGCTTCTCATGCTTATCTCCATCCTATACGGGGCAGGAAAAATTTATCAATTTTTGTAAGATCAAAAGTAAAAAAACTCATATTTAATAAAAAAAAAGTTACGGGCGTCTCTGTAAAACATAAAAATAGAATTGAAAATATTTTCTCCAGGAAGGAATTAATTTTATCCGCAGGGTCAATTGGAACACCACAATTATTGATGTTATCCGGGATAGGTCCAGAAGATACTTTACGAAAAAAGTCGATACCTATTATTAATGCCTTGGAGGGAGTTGGAAAAAATTTACAAGACCATCTTCAAGCACGTCCAGTCTTTAAGTGTAATTCTCCAACCTTAAATAAGGAAATTAAAAATATTTTTAAGTTAACAAAAATTGGTCTTGAATATTTATTTTTGAAACAAGGTCCCTTTACCCTAGCTGCTAGTTTGGGAGTTGGGTTTTTAAAGACTGATCCTAAATTAAAAAGACCAGACATTCAGTTTCATATTCAACCTTTTAGTATGGATAGACCATCTATTTCAGGTCTTCACAATTTTAACGCGTTTACAGCATCAGTTTTACAATTACGTCCCGAGAGCACAGGTGAAATTACTTTAAAGAGTGCCAATATTGATGATCCCCCACTAATTAAGCCAAATTATCTATCCAGTGAAAAGGATTGCCGAACGTTAGTTGAGGGGGTAAAAATTGCTCGAAAAATTTCAATGGTTCAACCATTACAGGGTCTTGTCACTCAAGAGCATGCTCCTGGTCTAAACATAAAAAATGATGATTATGATGCTATTTTGAAGTGGGTCAGAGATACGGCTGTGACGATTTACCATCCAACAGGAACCTGCAAAATGGGATCTGATTCTTCTGCTGTCGTAGATCACCGGCTTCGAGTTCATGGCATTCAAAGTCTTCGAGTTGTTGATGCTTCTATTATGCCGAAGATAACATCGGGTAATACAAATGCACCCACTATAATGATAGCCGAAAAAGCTGCAGAAATGATTTTGGAAGATAGTAATTGACCAATTAAAAAAGAAACTTTGGCTTGGTGGTATATGGTAGAGGAAATACTTTTTTTCTGGTATATAGTCGTTATTCAAAACTCTTTATGCCTTATTTTATTTTAAAAAAAATAAAATACCCTTGATAAAAGTGTTATAACTCGTTGTGATGTGAATTTAAAAGGATAAGACCAATAAAAAATTTTTTTTTCTTTATTATATTTTGGACTTTTTTGATACATAAAGCTTCTAGTGAGGCGGCCATAACTACAATAGAAGTACATCCCTTAATGCCGCTCACCTCAGTTCAACTTAAAAGTTTAAATACTTTTTCTGAAAATGTCTTCCTTTTAACCTCAGGTGCTGTGCGAGTTAAGATTATTGCGTTCAACCCGAGTGTAAATTCTATCAGGAGGCTTGAGGATGTAAGCGAGGGCTTATCTGATGCAGCTTTTGGGTACACTCATTTATTGTTTGATAAGGAGCCAGCTGCGATCCTGTTTGGTGCGCCACCGATCACAGACGAGTTGAGATTTGATAATGCGACTTTCTTTAGCTGGTTTTACAGTGCAGGAGGATCAGATCTATATGATGAATTTTGGGACGAATTAAGCCTCAATATTAAAGGGTTTATTTTGCAAACTTCAGGGCCTCGTGCCTTGGGCTGGTTTAGAGAGCCACTTTTATCATTAGAAGATCTTCAAGGAAGAAGATTTAGAGGCTCATTTGATTACACAAATGAGATTCATAAAAGAATGGGATTGTCTATTGTTCCGATGAGGGCTGCTGATATTATTCCGGAGTTGGAGAAAAAAAATTTGGATGCAGCTTCCTGGTGCTGCCCGTTTTCAGATCTTAAGCTTGGTCTTCACGACTCTGTTGGTAATTATTATCTTCAGGGCATAAGCAAAAATATTTTGAATACTGATTTATATCTTAATAAGGATATTTATAAAAACCTTTCTTTATTACAAAAAAAAGCTATTGAAGTGGCTGCCTCGGCATCACTAATTGAGCATAGTTCGTATTTTATTTATGAAAACGGAAAAGCATTGAAAGAACTTGTGGAGAATTACAATGTTACTTTACACAAGACGCCAAAACGGTACTTTGACAAATATCAAATGGTAGCAACAAAACTTCTCCTAGAAAAAGCTAAAGAAAATGATTTTTTTGCAAAAGTTTGGCAAAGCCAGAAAGACTTTTCTATTGTGGGATACCCATTTTGGTCTGAAATTAGAACCTTTGAAAAAAGAATATATGACTAACAAAAAATTTATGTAAAGATTAGGTGGGAATCCAATCAAAAACAAATTACCATTAGGTATTAAAATTACAAAGGATTTATGATGCATCTTGCCCGTTTCCCTCGTGTCCGACTTGGTCACATGAATACACCGCTAGAAATTTTACCTCGGTTGACTGAGGCGTTAGGCGGTCCAGAAATTTTTATAAAGAGAGATGATTGTACTGGTTTGTCTACTGGAGGAAATAAAACAAGAAAATTAGAATTTTTAATGGCGGATGCTCAGTCAAAAAATGCTGATATTGTTTTAACCCAAGGGGCGACACAATCAAATCATGCTAGGCAAACTGCTGCTGCAGCCGCAAAACTAGGCTTAAAGTGTCATATTCTTCTCGAGGATCGTACTGGTCTAAATGATATAAGTTATCGAGAAAATGGAAACGTGTTACTTAATAACTTGCATGGTGCGTCAATGGAGCATCGTGGTCCTGGCCTTGATATGAATGCCGAAATGGAGGCGTCAGCTGAAAAATTTAGAACAGAGGGATGGAATGCCTATACTATTCCAGGTGGAGGATCAAATCCAATAGGTGCTCTTGGCTATGCCAATTGCGCCCAAGAGCTAATTGTCCAAAGCACTGAAATGGGCCTTGCGATTGATCACATAGTGCATGCTACAGGCTCGGCAGGTACTCAAGCAGGGCTTATCGCTGGTTTAAAGGCTTTAAATGCGAACATCCCTCTCCTTGGCATTGGTGTGAGAGCTCCCCAAAAAAAGCAAGAAGAGAATGTTTACAATTTAGCTGTTAAGACTACCGAAAAATTGGGTTGTCCCGAGGTAATAAACCGTGAAGATGTCGTGGCAAATTGTGACTATGTTGGTCCAGGTTACGGAATACCTGCTGAAAGTACTCTGGAAGCTATAGATATATTTGCCCGATTAGAGGGAATTTTATTAGATCCAGTTTACTCGGGAAAAGGTGCTGCTGGATTAATTGATCTTGTTCGAAAAAAGAAGTTTAAAAAAGGAGAAAGGATTATTTTTATTCATACCGGTGGCGCTATAGCACTCGCTGGTTACCTAAAGAGTTTTAAGAATTAAGATAATGAACTACGTTCTGGCAATAGATCAAGGAACGACATCGTCAAGAGCTATACTCTTTGATAAGAATTTGAAAGTGGCTTTTATATCTCAAAAAGAGTTTCCTCAGTATTTTCCTAAGCCTGGTTGGGTTGAACACAATCCAGAGGAAATTTGGGATTCTGTTCTACATGTTTGCAAAAGTGTAATAAAAAAAGCAGGAATCACCGGACTAGATATTTTATCAATAGGTATTTCCAATCAGCGTGAAACAACGTTGATATGGAATAAGAAAACGGGAAAGCCACTTCACAATGCAATTGTGTGGCAGGACCGGCGAACTTCGAATATTTGTGATGAATTGAAAGTTAATAATTACGAGGAAATGATAACAAAAACTACGGGCTTGTTATTAGATCCTTACTTTTCAGCGACAAAAGTAAAGTGGCTTCTGGATAATAATCGGGAAGTTTATCAAGCGTGTATAAATGGAGATTATTTATTTGGAACTATTGATACGTTCTTGATTTGGAAGTTGACTGATGGGGAGAGGCACGTCACAGATGCTACAAATGCGTCTCGAACTATGTTTTACGATATAGATAAAGGTTGCTGGTCTGAAGAAATTTGTAAATTATTGAATGTGCCCACTCAAATATTGCCCACTGTCCTTAACTGTGCTGATAATTTTGGACAAACAAGTAATCATATTTTTGAGGCTTCAATTCCAATAACTGCTGTCGCAGGTGACCAACATGCTGCCACAATTGGGCAAGCATGTTTTAAGCCTGGAATGGTAAAGTCTACCTATGGAACCGGTTGTTTTGTAATGCTTAACACTGGCAAAACTCGCATTAGTTCTACAAATCGTCTTTTGAGCACTATTGCCTATCAATTAGATGGCGAAACAATTTATGCTTTGGAGGGTTCAATTTTTATGGCTGGGGCTTCTGTGCAATGGTTAAGAGATAGTCTTAAGATAATTTCCAAAGCTTCTCAGACTGAGCGTTTTGCTAAACTCTCAGATTTTGAGCAAGATATTTATTTTGTTCCTGCTTTTACGGGTCTCGGGGCACCTTACTGGGAGGCTGAAGCTAGGGGTGCCATTTACGGACTTACACGAAATACGGGAATTTATGAAATATGTAGAGCTGTTCTAGAAAGTGTTGGTTATCAAAGTAAGGACTTATTAGATGCGATGTCTGCGGATGCGCCAAATATAAAGACTGAAGTTCTGAGGGTCGATGGTGGAATGAGCGCTTCGGATTGGACAATGCAATTTTTAGCAGATATTATTCAGGCTCCAGTGGACAGACCAAAAATGTTAGAGACTACTGCTCTTGGGGTTGCATGGTTGTCTGGTATGTATTTAGGTTTTTACCCCAAAAAAGTTGAATTTGCGCAAAATTGGTCAAATGATGTAAGATTTGAACCGAGGTTGGATAGCGTTAAACGACAAAAATTGCTTCAAGGTTGGGAATTAGCAATTAATCGGACCGTGGCTAAATAGGTTGCGCTTATGCAATATAAGTTACGGAAATTAGACTTAAAGTGAGCCCACGATTTTGAAATTTTTTTCACTTAGTTTCTCACAAATATACTCTATGTGTAGGGGTGAGATTTCACAACAACCTCCAATGATTTTTGCCCCAGTTTTTAGCCACCGCATTACATGGTTGAAGTATTTTTCTGGTCCTAAGTCGTCTCTAGATTTTAAGACGTCAACAGTACCACCAATTTCCAAAGCATCGACTGAGGTGAAACCGTTTGCATAGGCACCAAAGGGTTTCGCGACATTGTTTAAACAGTTTAGTGAAGCCGAAATGACCTCTGGAACGGAACAGTTTAAAAGATTCGCTTCATGGTTTAACCTATTTAAATAGATAATAGCTTCTTTTAGTTTTTCGTGAGATCGTAATAATAAGTTGTCTTGATCTGAAATTGTAAGGGAGCACCAGGTTTCAACCTTTTCTGATGTTGCAGCGGTTATAGCTGCTTCAGCCTCTTTGATTGATGACATTGTTTCGCAGATGAATAAGTCGACATAAGGAGCTTGTTTTTTTGATATTACGTCGTATCGATCAATACATTCTTCTAAGGAAGGGGTAATTTCTGGCTTATAGCTTCCATAAAGGGGAGGCAAACAGCCTGCAATTCTAACGTCTGAAATATTACAATGGTCTCTTGCCCTGTTAGCTACTTCTATAGCCTTTTCATGCAGTTCGTTAAACATTTCTTTTGCTCCTTCTCTTTCTAATCGCTCTGGAGTGGCTGTATATGTGTTGAGCGAAATGACTCTAGCACCGGCCTTAATGAAATCGATATGAAGATTTTCTACTAGTTTTGGTTCTTTCTTTAAGATCTGAGCAGACCATAAAGGATGAGGAGCCGACTTAGATCTTTTCATGAGTTCTTGACCCATCCCACCATCTAAAAGAATAATTTTTTTCATTAAAAAACTTTCTGTCTTTAAAGCTTCTCTTCAGGAAGCAATCCTTTTGGAGCAAATCGCAGTACTAGTAAGAGAATTAGTCCCATTGTCATATATCTCATATGGGCCACGCTTTCCATAAGATGTACCCTAATAGGGTTATCTTTCCCAAGTATGCTTGTGGTATTATCAATCAACCAAAGTCCAATGGGTTCAGACTCTACCCAAAAAAACCAAATTAAAAAACCTCCAAGAATAGCGCCTAGATTATTACCAGATCCACCAACTATGACCATAACATAAATAACAAAAGTAAATCTGAGAGGTGTATAGCTATTAGGTGTGAATTGACCGTCAAGAGTCGTCATCATAGCACCTGCTACTCCAATCATTGCTGACCCTAGCACAAAAACTTGTAAGTGTCTTTTTGAGACATTTTTTCCCATAGCCCTTGCGGCTGTTTCGTTATCTCTTATGGCTCGCATCATTCTACCCCACGGGGAAAATAAGGCTTTTTGAGATAACCATATAAAAATCAATAAAACAGTTAGAAAGAGGCCACAGTAACATAATTTCACAAAAATAGATGAAAATTCCTTCAATGGAATACCCAACGAGTTCGAAAGTTCTTGAAACCATAATTTGTTTTGAAGATTTATTTCGTACGGTACTGGCCTAGGTATACTATTTACGTTTTTAACGCCTCTCGCTAACCAATCCTCATTTTTTGCTATATATAGAATGATGGCAGATATGCCTAAGGTAGCAATGGCTAAATAATCACTCTTTAAATCAAGAGTAATCAATCCTATTACCCAAGCTATGCCAGCTGCAAATAACCCTCCGACTAACCATGATATTAATATTGGTAACCCAAGGCCACCCAAATAACCTGTTTTCGCAGCTTCAAATCCTTCGACGGCTTCTATAGCAGGCCCTGAGATTAATCTGATCCCAAGATAACCAAGAGCGATTATAACTGTTACAGGTAGATATCTTAGTCGGCTTAGGTTTTTAGTTTTTTCCCAAATAAACAGTGAAAGGATGACTGTACAGATTAACACTACTATCCCGGAAATTATGCCTATGCCGCCTATTGACCACGTTTCTGGAACTGGTGGCATTGATATTACCACAGTAGCCAATCCACCAACAATAATAAAGCCCATTATTCCAGCATTAAAGAGTCCCGCATATCCCCATTGAAGGTTAACTCCTAATGCCATTATAGCCGAGATAATGCACATGTTTAGAATTAATAGGGCTACATTCCAGCTTTGGATAAAACCCACAATTATTAACATAATAGCCATTATTAAAAACAAAAAAATTTTTCGATAATTTAAAATCATATTGTTTTTCCACTAAAGATGCCTGTCGGTTTTACAAGAAGAACAATTACTAAGATGAGAAACGATACCGCTATTTTATAGTCGGTAGATAGTAATTGAACCAAGCCGTCCGGACCAAAAGATTCTGGTAGTAGGTAAGAGAGAAATTTTTTGTATGCAAAAGTAAATATTAGTTCAGAGAATGCTATGATATAACCTCCCACAACTGCTCCAATTGGATTTCCAACACCCCCAAGAATTGCAGATGCAAAAACTGGTAGAACAAGGTACATGAATGTAAAAGGTTTATAAATTTTGTCTAAGCCGTATAAAGCTCCAGCTACGGTGGCTAGAACACCCGTTATTATCCAAGTTATCAATACTACCTTTTGAGGATTTATTCCAGATAGGAGAGCGAGGTCCTCATTATCAGAATACGCTCGCATTGATTTTCCTGTTCGGGTCTTATTTAAAAACCAGAAAACAAATGCCACAAGTGCTAATGTTACAATAATTGTCATTCCTTGGGTAGTTTTTATAGCTAACCCTTCATTAAGTCCCGTCATAGATTTAAATTCTCTCGCTTTGAGTATAAAGCGTGTTCCATCGGCAAAATTTTGATCCTTTGGACCAATTATCAACCTGATTAGACCAGCAGTGAAGAAAAGGACTCCTATGGAAACTATGAAATAGGTATTTGTATCTATTTTTTTTTCGCGATAATGCTCGTATACAAGATAGTTAACTGTTATGCAGTAAATTGCTGTCATCAAAGCAGCTATTGGCATTGCCAAAAGCGCTGTTGGCATGACAGTTAGCTTTATGCCTACAGACTGCAAAGCCCATGTGCACAAAATAGTACACATTGCTCCAAACGACATAAGCTCCCCATGGGCAAAATTAGAGAATCTAAGTACGGCGTAAACCATAGTAACACCCAGAGCGCCTAACGCTAATTGGCTTCCATATGCTAATCCAGGAACAATTATATAGTTCGCCAAGAGGACTAATGCGTTGAGAAAATCAGTCATTCATCCCCCTAAGAAAGCTTTTCTTACTTCTTCATTAGCTAAAAGATTTTTACCAGATTCTGTAAACTTGTTTTCTCCTTGAACCATAACAAAACCCTTGTCGGCAATACTTAGCGCCTGTCGAGCGTTTTGTTCAACCATTAAAATTGCAACTCCTGTTTCGGCTATTTCAATTATCTTGTCAAAAAGCTCATCCATAACCATGGGTGAAACACCGGCTGTTGGTTCGTCTAACATTAAGACTCTGGGTTTTGTCATTAACGCTCGTCCTACAGCAACTTGTTGTCTTTGACCCCCCGACAATTCGCCTGCAGGTTGGAAGCGTTTTTCTTTTAAAACAGAAAATAACTCATAAACTTGTTGCATCGTGTCTTGAATATGATCTTTCCTTATAAATGCGCCCATTTCAAGATTTTCTTCCACTGTCATCGAGGTGAAGACATTATTATTTTGGGGTACAAATCCCATACCTTTGAGAACTCGTTCCTGTGGTTTAAGTTTTTCCATATCTTCTCCGCTAATAGATACCGTGCCACTTGAAAGTTTCAGCATCCCAAAAATTGCTTTCATTGCAGTAGATTTTCCAGCACCATTTGGACCAACAACTACAGCTATTTCTCCTTCATCAACGCTAATAGTGCAGCCGTTAAGAATATTTTGACCACCATAACCACCAACCATATTTTCGCCTACTAAAAATGGCATATTATTTTTTCCAATTTTTTTGTCCTGTTCCCAAATAAGCTTCAATAACCATACTGTTTGATTTTATTTCTGATGCCGACCCCTCGGCCAGAACAGCCCCCTCAGCCATAACAATTACGGGATCGCAGAGCTTTGAGATAAATTCCATATCGTGTTCAATCATACAAAAGGTGTACCCTAACTCTTGATTTAATCTTAATATCGAGTCTCCAATCGTTTTCAGAAGAGTTCTGTTAACGCCAGCTCCAACTTCATCTAGGAAAACTATTTTAGGTTCTACCATCATTGTTCGGCCTAATTCCAAAAGCTTTTTCTGCCCACCAGACAAATTACCAGCTAATTCGTTAGCTAATTGTTTTAATTGAAGAAAGTCGAGAACTTCAGTAGCTTTTTTTGAAAGGATTCTTTCCTCTTCAATAATTTTTTTTGGTTGAAACCAATTATCTTGCAAGCGCTCCCCGGATTGATTGTCAGGAACCATCATTAAATTCTCGCGGACAGTTAAAGAAGAAAATTCATGAGGAATTTGAAAAGTCCTCATCACACCTTTTCTGAAAAGTTCGTGAGGAGGTAAACCCGTTACTTCCGAACCTTCGAGAAAAACTTTACCTTCTGATGGGGGGTAGACACCAGCCACAACGTTGAAAAGAGTAGTCTTCCCGGCACCATTTGGACCAATTAACCCAGTAATGCTGCCTGTTTTTATATTTAGAGATGCTTTATTTACGGCTTTAATGCCACCAAAGCTCTTACTAAGGTTTTTTATTGATATCATTTTATATTTTTCGGATAAAATGTGGCCTAAATCTTAAATAGAATCAGGCCACAATGTTAGTTACCGATATTTAACGGTAGTATTCTTTCCTCCTTGTACGACTATTTCACGATAGTTCCCTGCAGATTCACCTGAGCCAACAAGTTCAACTGCTGAGGCTCCAACGTAATCAATATCAAACCCAGCTTCAAGTAGAGCTAGACCTTCTGCTAATTGGCCTGGGAAGATCTGCACTCCAGGTGCATTTGCTACATTCATTACATGATCTTTAAA
>MDTB01023875.1_pt1 | contig 10210 bp, 9 predicted proteins | sample 811161 | NCBI WGS metagenome assembly MDTB01 (sample SAMN05326650, study PRJNA326480) | marine metagenome | isolation source: seawater | place: Mediterranean Sea | collected 2009
ACCTTCGACCAAGGGATGGATGTGGTTTGATCAATATCCCTGGGTATATTCCCATATTGAAGGAGGATGGCTTTACTTCAACCCCTCCGGTTCGAAGCTGATGGTTTACAGTTCCAAGGATAAAGCCTGGCGGGAAATGACCAAGTAGAAAGTGTCTAGCAACTAGAATCTGCCGCCCAAGCTTGGGCATGATCACCGCTCAGGTACTGCGTTGATTTCGGGGAGTCGATCTCAAATTTACTCCATGATCCTTTTTGATAGGGGTATTTCTCAAAAACTTTCTGATTAATTTCCACGCCTAAGCCGTATCCATCAGGCAGAGGTAATTCTCCTTTTTTAGGAACGGGAGCTTCCGGTACCAACTCATCTGATAAAGGGAATGGATACATCACCCTTGTATCCCGATGGGCGTACTGCGGGTACTCCAGCCAGCGGGCAGTTTCGCGCGGGAAACAGGATCCAATCAACGCATCAACCACCGTTTCCAAGGCAGTTCCCCAGTTATGAAAAGCAAAAGTTGCAAAGCGGCGCTCACAAAGACCGATTATTTTTGAAATTCCTGAAAGCCCGCCATGATGGGACACATCAGCTTGAACGATGTCCACGCAATCCCTGCCCAGAAGGGTACGGAATCCAAGAAAATCATCTTCATGTTCTCCGGCGGCAATATTCACATAATGCATCGCTTTAAGCTTGGCATATGCATCACGGTCTTTGACTGGAAAGGGCTCCTCTAGCCATGTAATTCCATGCATCGCAATAGCCTCTGATAGAAATTCGACAATAGCCGAAGAATAAGATTTGGCTCCCATCCTCCACCAGGCATGAGCATCGAGGCAAAGTCCTACATCAGGCCCCACTGCTTCTCTCATTAATTCAACGGTTTTGAGATCATCTTCTGGACCTAAAGCCGGACGATATTTATAGGCTTCAAATCCGAGTTCACATACAGCAGCCGCTTCCTCAGCATATGCTTGAGCGGACTGATACATCCCTGCACTTCCATAGCAGCAAATCGTTTCCTGTTTTCGTCCGCCGAAAAATTCAGTAACCGAACATTTGTTGGCTTTGCCCCACAAATCATAAAGTGCCACTTCAACAGCTCCCGCTGCTGACCATATTGAGTCTCCCTGCTTATCAACAAGGTCTTCAACAAAATTTTCTGGATTAAATAACTCTTCACCCAATAAAAATGGGGTAATTTTTTCAATAATTGTAGTAGCAACTTCTTCGGAGGCAGGACCTGGAGCATACCCAACCAGGTCTTCATTGGTAGTAATACGAATGACCATGGCATCCCTCTTGAAAATTGTCCGACAACCTCCGAAAAAAGGAAAGGTAACAGGTTCAGCTAACGGACAACTGAGAAGAAGCGGTTCGACAGATTGAATGATCATAAATAAAAAAAAGACTTCCACCTTCGCCGTACATCGGGCTCACCGGTTATGTGACCTTTAAAGGTCCAGGTGGGTATCCTCGCAACGCCTTTAGTCTTCCGATTTACGGCCTGACTGCAAACGCCTGTCGATAGATTCCCTTAATGAGTGGAGTAAGGAAAAGAACCAGTGAAACTTCTCGAACGATGCAGAAGTCTTAAGTCTTTCATTTAATGCGAATCAACCCCAGGGGTCAAGCTGAGGTTTTATGCATGCATTAATCTGCCAAAGTATTCCGGATGATGGAGACTTTTCTGGAAAAAAGCATATCGTAGCCGTGAATCCCTTTTGTTTTAAGTAGTTTCATATCTGCTACAAGCGAAGAATCTCTACTTTTAACTCCGCGAACCAAAAGATACTTCGAGGAGTAATCCTCCAATAACCCTGCTTCTAGAACTGTGCCGTTCTTTCCTTGTCTTTCAACAACGACCTTCCTACCCCGGTATTTTTCAAGGATGGGTTCCCAAGAATTGGGTACAAGCTCGGAGATACCTGAGCGGACTTCCTCCACTCTTTTGCTGGAATCCTTTACTTTCGAAATAGAACTGTCTTTGCTTATGGCCCCTATAATTGCTTTAGCAGCCTGACCAAAAGCATCTTTAAGCATATTATAAAAATTGATGACTATCCTTCGTGTGCGGTACCAAATATTTGGATAGAGGATTTTTTGCATCTCTTCCTTCCATCTCAAGCCATCTCGGGTATCAGGGTCAGGTGCAGGTCTGATGATGAGGGGAATTTTATCAATCTCTGCGGGATGAAGAATGAAAGAATCAATGGTTCCCAATTCTTCTTCTATTTTTTTTGGAAAAACAACCTGAATACCTTGGGCATATACATTGAGTGTGCCTTCGATCATTTTACCTGAGAGTGAGGGGAGGATCACATTGTATCCTTCAAATTTTTTCAGGCAGTGATCTTTTGCCCTCCTTTTTAGGACTGTACCAATGAGAGCGGAGGCAAAAAGAAAAATTAATGGGAGCCAAAATGCAAAGGAATCCATTAAACTTGCTTATCACAGCATATATTAAAAACGAGCTAAATGTTAAAGTCTTGCATGAAAGCTTTTCGATTGTTTGCATAGGCATTCCTTAGCTGCCCAAATTGAAAACATTCCAATATTTAGCCCTTTTATATACTCTTCTTTATCTTACTGGATGTGGAGGAGATGCTGTACCTGAAGATGTTGCCCCAAAAACAGGGGAAATAAATGCTGAAAAAACAGCAAGCAACGATGAAATCTCAAAACAGACATCTCTTGACTACCCCCTGGTACGAGTGGAAGAGCTTGATCATACCCAAGAATTTTTCAAAGAACAGCACACGACGAGCTTTAGTTATGTGCCCCGTAAAAACTGGACAAGTTTCACTGCTTCCAAAAATGGAATTTTGACCAAGGTTTTACTTTTTGGAAAAGCGAACCTACTCGATTCTCCACATTATGGGTTATCGATGAGTGGTTTTATCAGGGCCGACACCCCAGATATCGGACCCAAGCTCGGACAATGGAGTCTGTCCAGGGACGAAATCTTAACTCAGTTGGCGGCACAAGGCCTAGGGGATAAAGAATCAGGATGGTTAACCATTAAAATGCGAGGGGAAATCCCTCAGGTTGTAGGAACTAAGTACTTTCTGGTTTGCGATTCGATAAGTGAGAATAAAGCATGGTTTGGAGAGTTTTCTTTTGCCGAAGCGAATCCGTATGAATTCGGGCGGCATTGGTTAAATGAAAAGCACGATTTGGTGATGAGAACTTATGTGGGTAAAACAGATCAACAAATTAAAATGCTTCAGGTAGATCTTCCTACCAAAAAAATATCCAATGTTTCCCAAGAAGTCCTCCCCACTCCTATTTCTCAAAATCCGAATCAACTTTACCTTTCCCCTCCACCTGTTACTCCTGCCGAAGTAAAAGAAGCTCCTCTCAGTCCTCCCTTTTCTGAAAATGTGCCATCGACATTAAAAAATTCCGAACAAACAAATACTGAGAGTAATCAGTCAGGGAAAAAAAGTTTGTTTGACCGTCTTTTTAAGAAAGATAAATAAAATTATTTATTGTTTTAGAAAATTTTATTTGGTTATATTGGTACCAGAGGGCGGACTTGAACCGCCGACCTTCGGGTTATGAGTCCGACGCTCTAACCAGCTGAGCTACCCTGGCGAAAAAATTCTACAATATAAGTCCCTTGGTTTTCGTCAATGATAAGTATATACAGATGCATTCTCTTTGATCTTTTTACTTAGAGTCTTAGGTTATAGATTTTAACTTAAAAATTTTGTGAAAAAAACTGAAACAACTGTTCTGATTATTGATGATGATGCTGAGATTCGCTACTCGCTTGACCGAGTGCTGGCAGCCCAATCCCTTCAAGTCATTTCTGCGGATTCTGGCGAACAAGGAATCGAGACAGCCAAAGCGGAAAAACCAACCTTAATTTTTTTGGATAACCGAATGGGCGGAATTTCAGGGATTGAGACTCTTCAGCACTTACGTACTGCATCGCCCCAATCCTTGGTTATACTCATGACTGCTTACGGTACGGCACAGACGGCCATTGAGGCTATGAAACATGGGGCTTTTGATTATGTACTCAAACCCTTTGACTTGGCTAAATTGAAAGAATTGGTCAGTAAGGCTATCAAAGCAAGCAAAGATTCCCTAAGCACTGAAGATGTGTACGAACATCTCCTCAATTCTTCCGATTATGCAGAAGGGATTGTTGGTAGTGGAGAAAAAATGCAGCAAGTACTTAAACAAGTTGGTCAGGTTGCGGCGTCAGAGGCTACTGTCATGATTACGGGAGAAAGTGGAACAGGAAAAGAACTTGTAGCTAGATGTATTCACCGGCACAGTCACCGTTCAGCCGCCCCTTTTCATGCGGTAAATTGTGCTGCAATTCCTGAAAACTTAATTGAAAGTGAGCTTTTTGGTCATGAAAAAGGATCTTTCACTGGTGCAACGGAAGCAAAAGCCGGACAATTTGAGCTTTGTCATGGAGGCACTCTGTTCCTCGATGAAATCGGTGATATGCAACTCCCTACACAAACTAAAATTTTACGAGCCATCCAAGAAGGTGAAATTCAAAGAGTTGGAGCAACCAAGCTAAAAAAAGTGGATGTTCGCCTACTGGCTGCCACCCATAAGGATCTGGAAGCAATGGTTCGGGAAAAAACTTTTCGCGAAGATCTTTACTACAGACTGAATGTGGTACGTATCAAAACTCCCGCCTTGCGCGAAAGAATGGAAGATTTACCCGAACTCGTTGACTTTATGCTTCAGCGTTTAAATCAGGAAAAAAGTACTGGGACTGCAGAAATTTCCAAAGAAGCCATGGATTTACTAAGCAAGTTTTCTTGGCCTGGAAATGTTAGAGAATTGGAAAATGTTCTACATTCAGCTTCAGTCGTTTCAAAAGGAAAAAGAATTTTAAGCAAAGATTTACCAGATACACTTATTTCAGACATTGAAAAAGATCAAAGGATTAAAGATGAGGATTTGGAACCTTTATTACAGGAAAAAGGCGAAACAAAGAGCATACATGCTGAAGCTAAGCCTCCTTCAATTGTAAATTTGCCGTTGGGTAATATTGATCAACAAGTAAATTTTGGTGAAATTAATCTCAAAAATGAACATGAAGATTCTATTTCTGCTGCACCGAGTTCAATAAGTAGCGATGAGGGATTTGATATTGCATATGCTCATGCTAGAAAAAAAACAGACCGAAATTTGATCGAAACTGTTGAGAAAGAAATTATTCAAAGAGCTTTAAAAGAGTGTGGAGGCAATCAAGTCAAGGCATCCGCTCTTTTAGGTATAACCAGGGCTACCCTGAGAAAACGAATTGATGTTTTTGAAATCCGTTACTAATAAGCTTTTGATGAGTCCAACTTGCCTTTTCTCAAAGATTGCATCATTTGAGGTATTCACTTATTCTCACTTTTCTCCATGCATCCACAACGAGTAGTCATAACAGGAGTAGGACTCACATGTCCTTTAGGTAACGATCTCCCAACTTTCCGGAATGCACTACTCGCAGGTAAAAGCGGAGTGGTAAAATTTCCTGTAAGAAATATGGGGGAACAAGCAGCTGGTGTATCTGAATTTGAAAAAACAAAATATCAAAACAGAAAAGAAATAAGGGTAGGCACACGTGCAGGTGGAATCGGAATATTTTGTGCCCACGAAGCTCTCGAAAATGCAGGACTTGACCTTAAAGACATAGACCCGTCAAGGATAGGAGTATATCTCGGGATTACAGAGCATGGAAATGTAGAAACGGAAACGGAAGTTTGCCAACTTGTGGACCATTACGACGAAGATGTAAAATATTGGACTCACCACCACAACCCCCGAACAGTTGCAAATAACCCTGCTGGCGAGATCACCGTAAATCTCGGCTTAACGGGTCCACACTACACCATTGGGGCTGCCTGTGCCGCAGGAAATGCAGGAATCATTCAGGGTGTGCAGATGCTTCGTCTAGGAGAATGTGATCAAGCCCTCGCTGGCGGAGTCAGTGAAAGCATCCGAGCATTTGGTATCTTTGCAGGATTTAAAAGTCAAGGTGCACTGGCTGCGCATGATGACCCGACCCAAGCCAGCCGGCCCTTCGATACCGACAGGAATGGTATTGTGGTGAGCGAAGGTGGCTGTATTTATGTTCTGGAAAGACTTGAAGATGCGCTCTCGAGGAACGCTACTATCATCGCTGAAATTCTCGGGTATCGGATAAATTCAGACGGAACTGACTATGTGCTGCCAAATCCTGAAAGACAGGAGGAGTGCATCCGGCAAGCACTTACCAATGCCGAACTAGACCCATCTGAAGTAGACTTGGTCAGCACACATGCCACTTCCACGCCTCAAGGAGATGAACAAGAATGCAAAGCTGTCCGGAATGTTTTTGGTGAAGACTCCTCCACTCTGATCAATAATACCAAAAGTTTTATTGGACATTCGATGGGAGCAGCTGGTGCAATTGAATTGGCAGGGAACCTTCCTTCATTTGAGGACGGGGTTGCCCATGCCACCATTAACCTCGATAACCTTGATCCAAACTGCCACCTACCTGGTCTGGTGATTAATCAACCGCAGGAAAAAAAAGGTGGTGTGAATGTAATCTTGAACAATTCATTTGGAATGCTCGGAATCAACTCAGTTCTTCTCTTGAAAAAATTCAAAGGTTAGGGTAGAGATATAATTTATTCGCCATGACTAAGGAAAAAATTAAACAAATCGTACTCGACATCATTGCTGAAATTGCTCCCGACGAAGAATTGACTGATGTTAAGCCTGAAGTTCGCCTTCGTGACCAACTTGATCTCGATTCGATGGACTTCCTTGATATTGTAATGGAATTGCGTAAGCAGCATGGAATTGATGTTCCAGAAGCTGAGTATCGCGAATTAGAGTCTTTAGATAGCTGTGCAAATTATCTTTTGCCAAAATTTGAAGCGGCAGCAGCGGCTTAAATTTACAGTTTGATTTTCACCTTGGAGAGCCCTCTTATCCTCTTCACATGCGGTGAGTGGTAACCATTACGATGTAGTTGTTATTGGTGCAGGTTTATCTGGCCTTTCTGCAGCCACTAGACTTGGAATGTTTGGTAAAAAAGTTCTTCTACTCGAAAAACATTATGTAGTAGGTGGCTTAAATAGCTTTTATGCAAAAAAAGGACGAAAATTTGATGTCGGATTACATGCCCTAACAAACTTTCCATCCGAACATTCTGGTAAAAAGTCGCCCCTGCTCAAATTATGCAGGCAGTTGAGAATCCCTTTTGAATCACTCGATCTTCAGCCTCAATCTCATTCCAAGATTTTATTCCCCGACCGAAGTCTTCATTTTACCAACAATTTTGATTATTTCGTCGATCAAATCCAGCAGAACTTTGCCACTTCCTTTAATGCCTTTCAACATCTTCTCCAAAAAATGGAGAGTTTCCCGGCATATTCTGTCAACGCAGAAGAACTTTCAACCCGTACAGTTCTTCAGGAATCAGGAATTGACCCGCTACTTGCAGAAATGCTTCTTTGCCCGACTTGTTACTATGGGTCTGCCCAATCCAATGATATTGACTTCCCCACTTTTGTTATGCTCTTCGACGCCATATTCCGACAGGGTTTGGCTAGGCCCAGAAATGGAATTCGTGCTATCCTCGATCCGCTTTGCAAAAAATTAAAAGAACTAGGGGTTGAAAGAAGAATGAATACCGCTGTCAAAAGACTGCACTCAAAAAACAACAAAATTGAAGAAATTGAGTTAGAATCTGGCGAAAGCATATTCGCGGATCAAATCATTTCTACCTGTGGGGTTGTGGAGACTGAATTAATACTGGGAAATGATTATGCGAGTAATGAACACCCAGAAGTTGGCGATTTTTCAGTGATTGAATCCATTTCAGTGATTGAGGGAAAACCTACAGATTACGGATGGGATGAAACGGTAATCTTTTTCAATGATTCTGAAAAGTTTCACTACCAATGCCCCGAAGATTATGTGGATTTGCGATCAGGGGTTATTTGTTTGCCTCAAAATTATCAGTTAAATAGTGACTGCTCGGAATTTAAGTTGCGGATTACACACCCTGCTAATTTCAGTAAATGGGAAGGCTTAACTGAAAAATCATATCTTTCCGAAAAAGAACATTTTCAAGATAAAATTCTCCAAAATGGTCTTGAATATCTCGATAATTCAAAAATAAACAAAAATTTTTTTACCCAGAAGATTCTAGTTCGTGATACTTTTACACCCAAGACGATCAAACGATTCACCAGTCATGAAAATGGTACACTGTATGGATCTCCAACCAAAACAAGGGATGGATCTACTTTTTATCAAAATCTTTTTCTAGCCGGTACCGATCAAGGGTACATCGGAATAGTTGGGGCAATGCTTGGTGGTATTGCCATAGCAAACAACCAGATATTAAGGGCAGGTTAAGGGCATTCAGCAATCAGCTTTTCCTGAATCTCAGCCATCACTAAATAAGCAAAGTAACCGATTCTTACTGAAGGCTTATGGGTATCCAATTCAACTTCTCCATTTTCCAGGTCCTCATCTGTAAATTCCCGCAAAGAGTTTTCGCGAAGGGTAAGCCTTAATTCAGTTAAGCTTCTTAACAACTCTTCCGCTTCGTCTTCTTCAACTTCGACATAACCATGTTTAAACTTGGGGTTTCGAAGGAGTCGGGCTAGGGACTTCCGGTCATTTAAAAACTCTTCCTTCAATCCGCTTTCCCATGCATCCACAAAATCCTCGTCGAGTGGATTTGGACATGCAAAGGTTACACCGCTAGTTTTGGAAGCCTTCCCAAAAGTTTTCTCTAGCTCAGGCAAAATTGCCTGCAGAATTCGGGAATCTACGCGTAGTTGAAAATCAATCATCTCTTTCTAAAACCGCCTGTAGCCGCCATTTTTGTAACTGAAAGACATAACTCTCAGCTTGTTCTCGCTCGCCTGTCCATAAGATTGATTTGCCCAACTCATGGACTTCCTGCATATGCTTGATCGCTTTTTGCTCTCCATATCCAAAAACTTTTCGAAAGACCATCACCACATAATTCATTAGATTCACCGGGTCATTTAAAACGATCACTTTCCAGACCTGAGCAAGTTCGGGTTCAGTTTCGGTAGTCTTGATAGTCTCTGGGTTTACTGACAAAGGCATAAATGGTACAGTATACAATGGAATCTATAACCTCCATATTAAAAAGCTGACAACATTTCATTGTTTAGAGGCTTGCCTGTTGCCCCATAAAACAATTTTTTAGACATATGCTAAAGATTCCAACTTTTATTATCGGCGGACTTCTAATCTTAACAGGTCTAGTCGGTTTTCTACTTCAAGATTTAGGGTTATCCCTAAAACTTACAGGACCATTGGCAGATGATGCCGAGTTCACCCTTTCGGACGGAAATGATTCAGTTACTGTAGACTTGGGTTTCCCATCTAGCACATCAGCAGGAGAGTATGCTTTTTGGATGGTGCATCAGCTTAACCTCAAACACGCGAAAGATCGTTCACAAGCGAATTATGCTGTTGAACATGGATCAACTGCCTATGAAACCAAGTCTTTTTGGCACGCATCCTCCAAAGGTAATACCCAAGATATTCTTGTAAAACATGCAGACACTGGTGAAATGGGAGATCTTGCAAACACAGATACTAATGGTTCAACTATCCGTTTTGTTTACAAAAATTTCACAAATAATACCGGTCCTGTCACATTAACTTCAACTAATTGGGCGAATGTAAAATCAAATCCAGAATTGAAACCGGGAGATTCATTGGAATTTTATAAAAGTTGGACTGCATTTATTCCAGGTATTATAGGGATTATTTTGATCCTTCTCGCCCAAGGAGCAGAGTCTGCCCCCAAGGCAAGAAAGCATATCATGCATGTCGCCGTTTTGATCGGTCTTGTAGGATTTATTGCGGTAGCGAAACAATTACCAAAAGCAATTTCGGAAATGAACTGGTTGAAGGGCGAAACCTATGGAATCATTCAAGCATCTACATTGAAGTCTACAACCATGCTCGCATCAGCAGGTCTATTACTAGTTTTTGTAATCCTTTGTATCGTTTCTTTTATCACTGCTCGTAAGGAGATGGCAGCAAAAGCCAAAGCAGAAGCGGATAAAAAGAAAAAGGTCCTCAATAAAGTAAAAGCGAAAAACGAAGACGCTAATGATAACAAGTCTGACAAGGATGAAGATGATGAGAAAAAACCGGACTCCGATTCTGAGGATTCAAAATCTGAGAAAACAGAAAA
>MDTB01034586.1_pt1 | contig 10210 bp, 3 predicted proteins | sample 811161 | NCBI WGS metagenome assembly MDTB01 (sample SAMN05326650, study PRJNA326480) | marine metagenome | isolation source: seawater | place: Mediterranean Sea | collected 2009
CTTTTTTTATATTAAGTACATATATTTGTATACTAATCTTCCTATTTTATACGATTTCCGTTAATTTGCACATTTGGCAGTTAGCTGCAACTCCAACTGTTTTTGATGAAAAAAAATGAATAAATAAAAACAAAACAGAAAGTACTCTCAGGGTAATAGATACAAGAAAATACATGTATGTTGTATATTATATTACAAGTCAAGAGAATCGTGTGCCCAAGATATATGATAGTTTTATATAACGTAATATAAATACAACATATAGATATATAGATATATATAAGAAGAGGAGGAAATATTTGGAAAAAAAAAAAATCAAAAACAAGTTACACAAAAATATGTCGGATGAAGAAAAAAGTCCTACATCAAAGTCTAAAAATACAAAAAGTAGTTTGAAAAAGACAAAGATAACATCTTCAAAAAAGAATAACAAAAAAAATTCAAAAAAGGAAGATAAGGAAAGTAAAAAAGAAATGAAAAATGATACAAGTAGCGAGGAAGAAGAATCAGATAGTGAAGAGGAAGATTGGTCGTCCTCAGATAGTGATGATTCCAGGGAAAATAGAAGGTCCAAAAAAAATAGAAAAAAAAGCAAAACGAAAAAGCGTAAAGACTTAAGAAAAGCATATACACATGATGAAGAGATGCTTGCAAAATTCCGTACTGTATTGCGGGAAGAATTGCATGAAAATCATGCTGGGCATCAAGAACCATTTTCAACTGCATTATACAAGAATTTTTCTTCTATCAGTGGAGGTCATATTACTAAAACAAAAAGTGGTCAATTAAGTATACCTACCAAAAAATTTGGCAAGCATTTACAAATGGTATTGAATTCCAAATTGCGCCCTGGTGAAGGTGAACGCTTGTCCGAAAGTGACATCAAGCATTTATGCGATATATTGGATTCTAATAATGATGGTTCCATTGATTGGGATGAATTTGTATCGGCCATGTCATATTCAAATGAAGAGATAACACGAATTATTTACAAGTTACGGTCTGAAATTAAAAAAAAAGGAAATAAGTCTGAAAATGAAAATTTTTTAAGGATGGTGATTGGTAAAGAAGCAAACAATGAAGGCATGTCAAGACAGGTCTTAGGAAGATACATTGAGCAAAATTTGTTTGTAGAATTAAGTGACGGTGAATTAAGAGAAATTTTTCAATTTCTTGACAAAGATGGCAATGGAAGTGTAAGTTCAAAGGAGCTTAGGAAGTTTATTAGTACATCAATGCATGATTTACTTGCTCAAAGTGATTTTGATGACGAGGCCCCAATTGTTGATATTCAATTCACAGTGGGGAATAGTTCGAAAGCGGTACAACAAGAAGAAAATTTTATTCACCTTGGATACCGTCGTCTAAATGCTGATTTAAATGGCAGTAGTCAAATAGCAAAAAAAGTTAGCTTATGGTTTTTAAAAAAACGTGCGGATCAATATACCACGAAGGAAGATTTTAAACGTGATCGTATTACAGATATTACTATCTCAGGTAACAAACGCGATAGTGTGTTAGTAAGTCAAGGATTCCATTGTATTCCGCAATCCTTAAATCATGGGAATAGTTTGCTTGCCGGTAGCGATATTTATTTATGGGTTCGAAAAAATGTAAACGATTCGTTTCCACTTTTGAATGTAGCAGTTACGATGGGGAAAATAAAAAATCCTCTTGATCCCATCCACTCTCCACCATTTCATGGTTATAAACGATGTCCTGGAATGGTTAATAAAGGCGGGTTGCTCTTCGCTAAGGATGTGTATCTTTGGTATAGGAAACGATCATATGAAACCGATGTGGATAAAAACGACCTGGCAAATGCTGGAAATGCCCATGATATGAATCAACAAATCATAGATCATGTCCGAACAGTTTTAAGAGAACATTGTATGGAAGGTGTTGGAAAAATTGATTTAGAGAAAGGTTTCAAAAGGCACGATACAAAGAAGAAAGGAGCTTTGTCATTGAAAGAATTTCGACATGTGCTGGAGGATGAAGGGATTTTATTGGAACAAAAAGAATTTGATATTTTGTTCAAGAAAATAGATTTAAAAGGAACGAAGAGTATTACACTTAAAGATTTCTTTGTATTTGTTCAACATGGCGATGAAGAAATTGATGCGATGGCTAAAAAAGTACGACGTAAAATACAAGGTTTCGCACGACGTTCTAAAAAAGGTTTACAAAGTGTATTTGATAAATACGATAGGAAAAAAACAGGAGTTATCAATGCAATTGCATTTAAATCGTTATTGAAAGAGATGAAAGTCGCGGTATCAAAAGCTGAAATGGAAAAATTTAAGAACAGATTTGATCCAGATGGCAGTGGTGTTATATCGAAAGCAAGTTTCATGAAGTTTGTATATGGAAATATTGCCGAGTACGACCGAGAAATAATACAGGACATATATAACCATCTATATGATAAACTAGAAACGATAGCACTGGGTGGTAGCAAAAGTAAGAAACGCAAGAATTGGCAAAAAGCATTTGATAAACTTGCATTCATCGGTGGTGCTGCATCCCATGCGTCTGACATTGATCATTCGGAAATGCAACGCGTTCAATTAGATTATGCGTTTGAAAAATTATTGGATGATAGCCAAGAGCGAGATTTAATTGGCGATGAAGAAATGGAATTGATATGTGATCATTTTGATCCAAAACATGATAAAAAAAATAAATTTGCAAATGAAATATCTTTCGAAGATTTTAAAGAAGGTATTGGAGCGAAATTTGAAGCCCCGAAGACATTAAAGCGAAAGAAGATGAAAGTTGGAAAGACAAGGTCTGATTCCCGTCGAGTGAATCGAATGTTCCATCTAATTGCATTACAAGTCGAAAAGCATTTAATGCAAAGGGATAAAGATTACAGCGTAAAAGCCTGTTTTAAATTTTTTGATGTAAGCAGAAATGGGTATATTGAAATTGATGAATTTGAAAATGGAATTGGCTTGCTAAAACTAACGAAAGATATTCCTGACGCGATGATACAAGCTTTATTCAACCAGCTTGATTCTAAGAAAAAAGGCAGTGTTACGCAATCCCAGTTCGTTAAAGTTATGAAAGGAAAGGAAACTGATAATTACCAATCTGGAAGTGACTCTGCAAGTAGCGATAGTGATCCGGAGGCAGAGGCTGGTGTTGGTGGCGATGCATACTATTCTGGTTCTTCCGATGATGGATATTCCCCACGTAAGAAGACGACAAAAAAAAAGAAGAAAAATAGGAAAAAGAAGGATGCATATGCATTCACTGATAGTGATGTGGATTCTTCGGTGGGTGGTTATACAAGCAGTGATTCATCCGATAGATCTACTACGTACAGTAGTAGCCCATTATCTGATGATGAAATTTTTGAACATAAACCAAAAAAAATTAAAAGGAAGAAATTAAAAAGTAAGAGGAAGAAGAAATCGAACGATGGTAAATTTTGGAAGATGATACGCCATAAAGTGAGGAGGGCAAAGAAAAGAGAAGGCCGCTATGGTATAGATTTATATGAAATTTTTGAAAGAGCTTCAAAGAAGGAACAAAAGAAAAGAGGCTCGAAAAAAATTAAAAAGAATGTCATTTCAAAAAATGGCTTTCATAAAGTTATAAATTCCGTTGGCATTGATTTTAGCAAGAGCGTTTTATCGAAAGTTCAGAAAAATTTTGTGAGAGGGAAAAATAAAAGTTTGGTCAATTATCATCTGTTTCTCATATCTGCATTCAAAGATTATCAAGATCTTCATGCGGACGATGATACAGATGAAGATGATGTGAGTGCAAGATCGTTGAGTGGATCTCAAATACGTGAAAAATTGCGTAGAGTCATCGTACGCTCTAAAGAATCAGGTATAGATGTGATGAAAATGTTTCAAGTTTTCGATAAGAATGGGGATAAATTATTGACTGCAGATGAGCTTCGCAGTACATCGGTTGCATTGGGTCTCTCCATGAGTCGTAGAGAAGCGAATGCATTAGTTAGATACTTAGATAGAGATGGTAAACATGATGGCAGAGTTGATTATGAGGAATTAGTAGATTTTATTCAAGAAAATAAAAAAGATATTGCAATTGATGAAATCGAAAATAAAATTAAAGATGCGATACATTCGTCAAATAAAGATGGTAAACCCTTGGTATTAGAGGAAGAATTTGCCCGTTTTGATTTGAATGGAGATGGCTACATATCGACAAAAGAATTTCGTAAAACATTGAAAGAAGCATTCGATTTAACCTTTTCTGATAGTCAATACAAAGCATTGCTAAAACGGGTTGATAAGCATGGCCATGGAAAGATTGATTATGAACATTTTGCAAAACGATATCAATATGGAAAGAAAGACTTAGAGGTTTTAGCTGTTAAATTACGAAAAAGATTTTTAGATATTGCAGTAGACAAAGCAATATCGTTTCAAGAAATCTTCCGCTCCATGGATACGAATGGGGATGGCGTAATAAGTCGCAGAGAGTTTCGCAATGCTTTGAACCGTACTTCGTGTAATTTAACTGAAAGGGAGTTACGATCGTTGATGGATAAATTTGACAGCAAGCGAGCTGGGAGGATTGATTACAAAGCCTTCGTGAAATTTGCTTCTCCGAAGGATAGCGATTTATCAGATATCGAAACTGTTATACGTGAACGAGTTAGAGAACTAGCCCGAGTTCGCGGTGGTTTGAAAACTCTTGACATGGTTGCCCCTTTTGAGCGGAAAGATGTCAATCGTAATGGTCAAATTACCATTGATGAATTTAAACATGCATTAGAAAGCCTTGGTCTGGATATAACGCAACGCGAATTCCGTATCGTATGTGCAAGGTTTGATGATAATGGTGATGGATACATCAATTACAAAGCATTTTGTAGGTTTGCGCATTTAGATGATAAAGAGACAATGGCAATGTGCAAACGTTTAAAGAAGAGATTGAAAGATGCTGCTTCGGAGGAAATCTATGTACGAGACATTTTTGCAAAGCATGACGAGTTTAATAAAACAGGACGGGTTACAAAATTACAATTTAGAGAAGGTGCACGGTATCTAAACCTCGGATTATCTGCGGACGAACGGTTAACGATAGAGGATCGTTTCAAGGCTATGGACAACAATGATGATTTTATGTACTTAGATTTTTTGAAATGGGTGAATAATGCAAATGAGGATGGATCAAGTAGGAAAGCTGCTTGGCATGGTGAAGCAGGAAACGATAGTAACATATTAAATACAACAGGACAAGATGATGAAGTATGGAATTCACGAACTGTCCGTACATGGTTAAATACCCAAGCATCGCCTCGGCAGCGAAGGCGCTTCAATCGCCTATATGCAAGTCTATCCAGTTATAAACAAAATTCAAGAAGAGGTGGTCATAAATACCCTCGCCCTGGTAATTTAGATGGAAGTGTTTTACTAGGAAGCAACAATGATATCTTTGCATCTCCTCGCAGAGGTAGTAGCAGGTTAAGAGATCCTAAAGGTGACATAATGGGATCTACTGTTAAAAAGCCAAGATCATATGGTGGAATCTCAATGCCCCCATCGACTCCAGTTGGTACAAGAAATTTCAGCTCAAGTATGAATTCAACTTGGAGAGGAAATGATCAATTTCTCTCATCGACTTTACAATCAGACATGGGTGGGTCGATGATGTCTCGACTTCAATTAAGTGCAATTGAAACGGGTGATGTTACAGAGCAAGAATTTCGTGATAATCGTGCCATATTTCAACAAACTGGTAATTGGGCATGTCCTGTATGTATGTTTCCAAACAACAAAAATTTCTCTCGTAAATGCGATATGTGCGCAAGTGCAAATCCATATATGTTACCAATGGGTGCATCTACCAGTCCGTTGAAATTCTCATTCACCGGAGCTCAAACTGGTGGTGGTTTCAGTTCACCACGAAACTCGAGTCACATTGAAAATGCATTAGATGGAACGATTGCATGGCGTGGTGATGAAAGTGATGATGATCGTTATGCAGAATCAGATGAAGAAGATCGCCGTGAAAGAAAGAAAAAAAAGAAGGAAAGAAAGAAATATTCCGATGAAGATGAGGATGATTATGATTATAATAAAAAAAAGAAAAATAGAAGAGGCAGAAGCCGTAATAAGTTTTCTGATGATGATGAAGATGGAAGTGGTTATAGAAGTAGATCCAGGAGTAAAGGAAGGGGGAAAAGCAGTCGCAGAAAAAAATATACAGATGATGAAACGGATAGCGGATTAGATTCTCCAAGAACTAGGAGCGATCGTAGACGAAGAAGGAAACAGAGGTATTGAAAATGAAAAAAAAAAGGGGAGAGTATGTGTGCGTGTATGTGTAAAAAAACTGTGTGTATAATAACTTTTTGGATTATCATACATATTTAATACGAACGTATTTTATTTTTTTTTTAATAAAATATTTGTTTTTAAATTATATTTATATTTTTTATTCCTCAATTTTTGTACGGGGTCATCTCTCTCTCATGAGTCACAAAAGTGTTTAACTTTTGGATTTAGCGTGTATATTTCTCTCTCACATATATAATTGCCTTGTCGCACACCTTTCAAAAGTGACGTCCAAGGATACAAATATAATTGTGCAGAAATATCAAAATTGAAGACAAAATCATTTTCTCTCTCTCTCTCTCTCGCTGTTCTTTATTCTTTTCACTATTTGGTCTTCTTTTGTTTGTCATAGACTTTTTTATTTCTCACCTCCGCTTGAAGTTCGTTTCGATTTTCAAGCATTAATTTTAATAAACTTTACATAAATTTTTTTTACATAGTCATTTGTTTTTTATGTTTTAGTTTTCAAGAGATCCAATTGGATTAAGGTATGCAACTTTCATAAATTCTTGGCTAGAATTTTTTCGACGGACTGCTTGAAGCTTGTCGTAACGAATATTTTGATGGCGATTCAATAAGCGCATTTCACATGTTTTAATGTCATTGAGATCATAACCTGTGTAATGTTGTAACGTTTTATGCCAAATAACATTCTGTTTTAACGTACGCCTTGCCAAGGAGACGCAAGAGGCAGCAATGGTTGATTGGCGATAATGAACCATTTCATAATCTTGAAGTGCAAGCTCGGCGAAATAATTTGCTAAATGCTCGCATCGTTTTTTCTCTTCCTCGTTGTTATGTGTATCTTCCGCATGTGATGCGCGTAAATACCTTGGTAAAAACGTCATGATGGTGCATACGGTCAGTCGAAATTTTAAATAACCCAGCACTTTGCTTTCCATGCGTAATACTTGTTCATGCGAATATGTATTATCAGAAATGTATACAAACTCATCGACGCAAGGTGCATAAATTTCTTCGTATTTCGAAGCAATTAACATGCATGCGCACCCCAAGAGTTGCAATTGATGACGTGTCACTTGAAAGAGGGCAAGGCAGCGGTCAATGTAGTTTACAGATGTGAATAGCGTCACTTGCCTTAGGTTATATTCCTCAGCAACTTCTACCAACCAATCCACTAAGATAGCTCGCATATTTGAAGTTATATCTTTTTGAAAATTCTTCAAAAAATCCCCTTGTGGGCGATACAATAATTCATGCTGTTTGCGAAATGCATATATGTCATTTGCATATGTGGTTGCATAACGCGGATCTCTCGTATGAGCTGCATCGATATTTATTATATTAGGCCTTTTCACGACCTTGAGTGGCAAAGGTGGGGCATCGGTGTTGTTCAGTTCTATTGTTTTACTTTGTGGTAAAGTTAAGGATGATTGGCCAACGCGTGGTCGAATCAACATGTTGTTGTTGTTCGTTGTTGATGTTGTAGTTATTCTAGGAGGTATACCTTCAGTAACATGTCGAATCATAGCTTGTGGTGCTGGCGGTGCTGGTGGTAATTGTGCATTAACATTATCAGTAGCCGTATTATTAGTAGTAGAATCGTCTGCGCTAGTTAAATCGATTACATCGTCTGTCGGTAACGTGTCTAGACGTTGCGATGGTGGAGGTTGTACTTGTGCTTGTTGCTGCTGTGCTCGACCACCATTTTTCTTTTTTACTTTTGATTTGGATCTTTTGCTGGATTTTGATGATTTACTTTTCGAGCGTGACCTACTGGAAACTTTTGCTTTCTTCGCACCTCCTCGTCTTGAGCTGCTTCCGCTGCTTCCATCTTGCTGTTGGTTGTTCGACACATCGTTAAAGGCCGCGCGGTTGCGTTTTTTCCTTTTACTTTTTGATTTTCTTCGTTTATCTTTACTATTATTTGAATTACTAGAACCGGTCTCATCCAATGAGCCGGTATTTGTATCTTGGTATATCATACTACCATTTATAGTTGTATTATTGTTCTTCTTTTTAGCACCAGAGCGCGAACGAGTTACAATAGATGCCATGATGTATATAATTATAAATCAAAGACACGTAAACCTTGTATTTAAGAAAAGAGATGTACGTATATGTAATACAAAATATAAAAAGTATTCTACTTTCTTCTACTAGGTTTGTCGTTAATGTTGTGGAGATCAAAAATATACGACGATTGTTTATAAAATCAAATGGGAAAAGTCCTACTACACACAAAATTTCAAATAAAGAAAACGTAAAGTAAATCTATTATTGAAAATGTAGGATCAATTAGGACTGTATAACTTTTTATTCAAGGATCGGTACGTGGTGCAAACAAAATTAAATCCAGACGACAGTTGTTACTTTCATATCGTCTTTGTCTATCTTCTCTCTCTACCTAGATATATCTATATTTTGTAATTTTGTGTTCATATATTGAAAATAGATTAGTTTAGAAAATAAATTGTTAATTAAATTCCAGTATAATTTATATTTATATTTATTATAATATTATGTGTATGCTATTTTTAATGTTAGTTTACTTATATATCAATTTTAAATATAAATCTCCTATTTTTACAATAGTATTTTGTGCTTGGACGTGCAACAAATGTCCTGGTATCTCGTTATTTCTTGCCCGGAACTAATGATATTTCCATGTTATATTCGTAATAAAATTTGAACTTGTGTTTATTTACGATTTACCTGTTATTTACCTACTATTTTGGATTGATGCAAAGAACAAAAATTAACGGCGGTGTAGGGTTTGATGTAGTAATTTTTGATATTCTAATTCCCCCTTTAAGTATAAATCATGTGTCGTTTGATAGGTTGGTAGATTTTTTTGACTGAAATTTAAGAATTTAAATTTTCTACTTCCCCCCTTCAAGTATTAAGTTACAGTATGATATTTGATAGGGGCAAGTCTTCATTTTTCTGACAAAGACGTTGAAAAAAGTGCGAAACCACTTACATATAATCTATACTGATGTGGCTTGTATAGATTGATTATATATATATACTGGAATTTTATACATACCATACGTAAAACAACAAGATTATTATAAAAAAAAGAAAAGACGTATTTATAGTAAAGCGAGAGATAATAAATATTATTAACGAAGAAAATAACGAAACAAGATGCCAAAAAAAAAATTAGCAAAAAAAGGGTTTGATTGGAAAGACACTGAAAAATTCGATAAAACTGCTAGTGAGGTCGGTGGTGCCATTGAAAATTTGACTAACCAATTGAATGTTTTAAATAGTGAAATTCGTGCGGATAAAGATGGTCTATTTGATTTTGATCAACGTTTGAGCTTCTTGTATAAAGAAAGAATTTTTCTTGAAAATAGATTAAAGTTTAACAATGAGTTTGCAGTGAAATTTGACGCACAGATAGGACCTTTTGAAAAAATGTATGATAAACTAACAGATGGTATGACAAGTCTTTATGATAATGCTAAAACTGAACATAAAAAAGGTATTGCAGTACTTATTCGTGAATTTAATTATCATCCATTATGGAAACAATCGAGTGATTGTTTTAATGCAACACCATTTAAACCAGAATAAATGTAATATATAGCAAGGCATAATAGAAAGAAAATTGGACGAAAATATAATATATACACGAATGTAAAAAAAAAATGACACTTTGGATATGTGTGTTAAAATCTGGGTATCATATATATTTGGCGAGAGTTGTACGAATATTCTACACACATCACGTAACTTTTTTCGTGCTGCGCGAAAGAAAACTCTTTTTTCTGTTGTAAAATTAACACATATTATTTTATATAATATACAAATATTAATATATATATATAATTTTTATATCTCACACATCATATATATATATATTATACGCTTCGTAAAATATATCAAAACTATTTTTTATTATTACCCACAATATTCAA